>Ga0114979_10001921_pt1 | contig 14039 bp, 7 predicted proteins | sample S_140625_EF_Meta_FD_87315 | JGI IMG/M metagenome (GOLD analysis project Ga0114979, IMG submission 87315) | Freshwater microbial communities from Lake Simoncouche, Canada to study carbon cycling - S_140625_EF_MetaG | ecosystem: Environmental > Aquatic > Freshwater > Lake | place: Lake... | reverse complement strand
CTGGAACCGGCGTCGATGCCGGTGATGCTTGCCGGGCTGGAAATCACCGCCGGCCACTGGCCGTCCGCCTGCGCGATGTTGCCCACGCCCACCACGCGATAGCCCAGCGACAGGCTCCAGCGATCGGTCACATCCCAGGCTACACCGGTGTCGACCGAGCCGAGCCAAGAAAACACCCCCAGCGTCGAATGAACATTGACGGGCGATCCAGAGACGAACGTGGCGTCTGTGCCCGAGCCGGTGGCGAGTGCGGTCGTATTTGTGATCGAATTCCCGGCGATCATGAACTTCGGCACCGCCGAGAAGCGAACCTGAGAGAGAAGACGCCAGTCAAACTTGGCCCCCACCTGCGCACCGTAGAGGTTGTTGTTGGTGGCCACGCCGAGATCGAGGGTGCCAGGAGCGCCGCTGCCTGAAAAACTCGTCTGCGTCAGCACGTCTTGCAGCTCAAAGAACCGAAACCCTGCCAGCCAGATCAGATTGATCCGGCGGCTCGGAGCGGCCGGATCCTGGGAGAGAAATTCCGGACGTTCCCAGAGCGAGTACAGCCAGTTGATCTCGACATCGTTGAAGAGATCGGAACGGCTGATCTGCTGCGCCGACGAGGCCGTGAGCCACGCAGAGGCTGGCGTGGATCCAACGTCGACCCCCGGGGCCTGAGGAATGGCGTCGATGGAAGTCTGGCTTGCCGTCGCGGTCGAGCCGATGCCATACACGCCCCAATAGATGAACTCGACGGCATGCTGCTGCCGCGGACCGAACCAGCGGCCCACGTGCAGATCGATACCACCGGGCCAACTGGCAGACGCGTCGCTTGTCGAGAGCTGCACGCCTCCTGAAGGCTGCATCGTCGCTGCTCCTGCGGGCAGCGTTCGAGTCATGACGAGGCCGCTGGCGCCGGCGAACCAACGCGGCCAATTCGGGAGCATGTCTGCGGCCGCGCCGACGGGAATGCCGGCAAAGCCATCGGCCGTGAGCGGGTCGGCAATGTACATCGGCGACGGTTCACCCACGGCAGGCAGCGCGGCTCCGGGAGCGGGCGGCCGTACGAGTGTGGGCTCCGCGGACGCTGCCACGGCGCTGTCCTCGCCTGGTGCCGGCAGCGATTCCTGCGGCCAGCCAGTTCTGCACAGCATGGCCGCAGCCAGCGCGACACACCACCGCCCGACTAGCAGACGACGCCGCGACGTGCGGAGAGTCGAATGGCTCGAGACGGTGGGCGAGAGCATCATGGATCGCAACCAGGCACGAAATGGAGGGCGGAAAGCGGTGGGGGCAGGGGAGGGTCTGGAAACGCCGGCCGGGGGTCAAGGCCGCTTTGAACTCCATCGCCGACTCCACCAGCGACATTTCAACGGTACACTCGCTGGGCTCGCGTGGTTGGCGAGTTTCCCGGCACCATGGACCACCGAGTACGACCGCGACGCCTCACCAGGCCGACCGTGGCAGCCATCGTCGATAGGGGAGTCTGAGAAAGATGCCCGGTTCACGCAAAGGGCGGCATACGAGGGATTCAGCTCTCGCGTGGCTCGACCGCCGAATCAACTTTGAACGGGCAGTACCCACTGCCGCCCCGCCGGGCACGTTTGGTCTCTCACGAGTGCGGCGACTCCTGGCCACCATTGGACATCCGCACCATGCGTTTCCCGTGGTCCACGTGGCGGGCACGAAGGGCAAGGGGTCAACCGTCGCCATGCTGGCAGCGGTGCTGCAGGCGGCCGGGCACCGGGTGGGCCGCTACATGTCACCGCACGTTGATGCGATTGAAGAGCGCATCAGTGTGGGGGGCCGACCGATCTCAGCGGCCGACCTCGTGCGTGCCTTCAACGTCGTGATCCCAGCGGTCGAGCAGATGGACCGGGCCGCGGGCCGGCGCGGTGGCAGCGGGCCGACCTGGTTCGAGGTGCTGACCGCCGTGGCGTTCGTCCACTTCGCGCGGTCCCGTGTCGACCTGGCCGTGCTCGAAACCGGACTCGGCGGTCGCCTCGACGCCACGAACGTCTCGATCCCGCTGTTATCGATCATCACGAGCATCAGTCTCGACCACATGCATCTGCTCGGCTCCACGGTCGGCCGCATTGCCGCGGAGAAGGCTGGGATCATCAAACGCGGATGTCCCGTGATCTCCGCCGCCGTCGATCCGGCGGCCCGTCGCGTGATCGCAGCGACCGCGGCCAGGCGCCGGGCACCACTCCTGCAGTTGGGCCGCGATTTCGAGGCCTCCTCATTGCCGCCGCATGCGAGCGATTTGGCTTGCGATCCACTCGCACCCGGCCGGGTGGCGGTGACACTCAACGCCACGCCCTCTGCGGCTCCCCTCGTCTTTCCGCTGGCCATGCGTGGCATGCATCAGGCGATCAACGCGTCGCTCGTCGTGATTGCCGCCCGCAGCCTGAATGCGCGTGGGATTCACGTGCCTGACCGGGCGTTGGCAAAGGGTCTCCGAAGCGTGAGTCTGCCCGCCCGAATCGAACGCATCGGCGAGCGTCCACTTGTCATCCTCGATGCGGCGCACAACGTCGCCTCCATGCAGTCGCTCGTGGCGACACTCGCTCCGGCGGCAGATGCCTTCCGGCCTTTGGTGCTCGTCTTTGCCGCCAGCGCCGACAAGCAGATCGAGGAAATGCTGGCAGTCGTGCGGGGCCACTTCGATCACGTTGTCGTCACCCGGTATGCCACCAATCCCCGGGCCGCATCGGTGACGCAACTCGTGAACGCCTGCCAGCAAGCAGGCCTCCCCGCCCCTCAGGTCGCCACAACACCTGTCGAGGCGTTGCGAGTCGCCCGATCGCTCGCCACCCCACGAGGCATGGTCTGCGTGGCCGGCAGCTTTTTTCTCGCCGCGGAGATCCGCGCTGCGATGTGACCGAGCAGGCGACTGGCAAGGTCTGGGGAGCCCAGGACCGCCCGAAACACAGCGTCTGCCTCGCGTGGAAACCGTGCCGCCACTCAGTCCCGTTCGCGGAGCACGTCGACGGCCTTCGCCAGCACCGGATCGACGCGGCGCGGCAGAACTGCCTGCGACGGCGACTGGAGCGTCTCTGGCAGTCTTCCCTTCGCTGGCACGACATCGCGGATGTGTCGCCAGGCCTGGAACGATTCGATCTGCCGGCCGGTGGGCGTGATCTCACAGCCGCCGTCCGGGCGAACCCCCCAGGTCGAATCGCCATCATCATTGCTCCGCCGATGGATGGTGCCGCGACTGGGCCGCAGATACTCCGACGTGGTCAGTTTCAGGAACCCACTGCCATCTGACAATCGGATGATCGACTGCTCGGTGCCCTTGCCGAACGAGCGACTCCCCACCACGATCGCCCGGCCATGGTCCTGCAGACAGGCAGCCACGACCTCAGCCGCACTCGCCGTCAGCCCGTCGACCAGCACCGCCATCGGCAGGTCGGCGAGGGCGGCACCGCGAGTCGCCCGCTGCACGTCGAGGGCGGCAGCATCGTCACCGGCTGCACCTGCATCGTGCACTCCCCGCCCTTTCGTCGACACGATCACGCCGTCGTCGAGAAAGATGTCGCAGACTTCCACGGCGGCCGAGAGGAGCCCGCCGGCATTGCCCCGAAGATCCAGCACCAGTGCGGCCTTGGGACGCTCGTCACTGTCTCCATCGGATTCGGCGTTCGTCAGGCGACTCTCGATCGCCTCGACGGCCCGCCGGACCTCTTCGGCCGTGCGTTCTCCGAAGGTCTTGATGCGAATCATGGCAACGGCCGACTCGCCTTCAATCGTCCACTCCCACGATCCGTCGGGCCGTCTTCGATCACCGACGACGCTCTCGGTCTTGATCACCTCACGCAGCAGGGAAATGTCTCGAGCGACCGCTGCGGGAGCGTCTTGCTCCACCGGATCGCCGGCTGCCTCCACCGAGAGCAGCACCGCTGTCCCCGGTCGGCCGCGGAGCCGCTGGAACACCTCCTCCATGGTCATCCGTGCGGTGGTCACCCCATCGATGGCCAGGATCCGATCACCGGCGGCCATGCCCGCATGCCAGGCGGGAGCCCCGAGCACCGGACTCGCGACCACGATGCCCTGACGCAGATCGGAACCATCCAACTCCAGACCCACGCCGCCACACTCCTGATCGAGCAGATTCTTCAATCGGTCCGGCTGGTCGCCAGCCACGAAGGCGGAGTGCTCATCGAGTCGAGAAAAAACGCCCTGCATGGCGGCGTCGAACAGGCCCTGCTGGTCAACCGGATCGAGAGAGGACCGCTCGATTGATCCGAGCACTTCCGCGAAGCGCCGACCATGGCCAGCGCGATCCCGCGCCAGCCAGCTCACGCCGGCGACAGCGATCATCATGAGGAGTACGAAGATGTTGCGTTTGGGCATGGCAGTCTGCGGGGCGGAGAAGGTCAACCGACAGCGTGGGGCTGAGAATCGGTTGAGAGTGACTGACCCTTTGCCACCACGGTCACGCCTTGCGGCGAAATCGTCAAGCCCCGGGCGGCATCCTCCTCGGCGTTGTAGCCGATTGTCATTCCGGGAGGCACGCGAACGCCCTTGTCGATGATGGCACGCCGGATCCGGGCATGGCGGCCGATGTCGACCCCCTCGAAGAGGATGCTCTCCTCGACTCCGGCGAAACTATTCACCCGCACACCCGGCCCGATGATCGAGCGGGTGACACGGCCACCCGAGATGATGGCCCCCGGGCAGACGAGGCTGTCCGTGGCTTCTCCCCGGCGTGCGGCTGGGCCCTCGCCCGCAAAGACGAACTTCGGCGGTGGATACGCCGGGTGATGCGTGCGGATCGGCCACTGCTCGTCGTAGAGGTTGAGTTGCGGATCGACGTCGATCAGGTCCATGTTCGCTTCAAAGTAGGCGTCGATCGTGCCGACGTCCCGCCAGTAGGCGTCGCGCTTGCGGTTCTCGTCACGAAACGGAAAGGCATGCACGAGATGCGAGTCGATCGCCGCCGGCAGTACGTCGTGGCCGAAGTCATGCCGGCTGGTGCGCTCGTGGGCATCTTCCTTGAGTCGCTCCAGGAGAAACTGGGTCGAGAAGCAATAGATGCCCATGGAGGCGAGGCACATGCCGTCGCTACCGGGGATGATGGGGGGTTCGGCCACCTTCTCATAGAAGGCCCGCACCCGGCCCGTACCGTCGACCTCCATCGTGCCGAATTCACACGCCACCGCCCGGGGAACAGGCAACGCGCCAATGGTCACCACCGCGCCGCTCTCCTCATGAGCGTCGATCAACTTCTGGTAGTTCATCTTGTAGATGTGATCGCCAGCGAGAACGATCACCAACCGTGGTGCGGCCATCTCGAGCGAGTAGATGTTTTGGTAAACGGCGTCGGCCGTGCCGAGGTACCAGTTTTCGTCTACCCGCTGCTGGGGCGGCAGGACGTCGAGAAACTCTCCGAGATCGCGGCAGAAGAATCGTCGCCAGCCAACGTTGATATGCCTGTCCAGACTGCTGGCCTTGTATTGCGTCAGCAGCAGCACGCGCCGCAGCCCGCTGTTGAGACAATTCGAGAGGGCGAAATCGACGATGCGATAGGTGCCGCCAAACGGCACTGCTGGCTTTGCCCGGTCGCGTGTCAACGGATCAAGCCGAGCGCCTTTTCCACCGGCAAGCACAACGGCGACGACATCGCGAACCCGCATCTGATCCACGTGCTGGGAACGCATCGACAACTCCTCTCCCACAGTCCGCAGCCCTGCGGGGTACACGGCTGTCCGCCACGAAACGACCACTATACGCCGCCGGCTCTCTGCTGGCGATCCGAGTTCGGTCGCAACCCCGTTTTCCATTTTTCCCGGGGTTGAAGCGATCTGGCACCCGTCGGGGCGGGTCTTTACCATCCTCGCCTCTCGTCCGGCAACGACTGTCCGTTGGATACGGCAGCCGAGCCGGCCCAACCAGGGAACCCACTGCCATGGCCAGCCGGTCCAAAGGCCACGCCCACCGTGAACGCGACACCGACTCGGGCGACTCACTCAAGCCGCTCGTGGTGCTCGTACTGCTCGGCACGATCCTGTACGGAGCCTGGTCTGTCGTCAACAAAGGCCCGGCCGCTCCGGCGCTCGCGCCCGCCGATCCTGCTCGCGCAGACCTGACCTCCGCCCCAGCCTTTGCGCCACAGGTCGAGATTCCTGCCTCTCCCACAGCGGCCGTTGCGGTTCCATCCCCGCCTTCCGCTGCCCTGACCGGACCGGGACTCGTTCCTCAGGGACAGACGGCCACCGGAGTGACACCCGACGCGGCAGCCTTTCCAACGACACCGTCTCCTGTTGCCATGGCATCGGCAGTGCCTGCCGTTCCGCCCGAGTCGGCCCCCACCTATCTCAATGCCGTTTCGGCACCTCCGCCCGTGGCCGACCCCGCTCCGGCACCAACGACCGGTCAGTTGATCGGTGACTCCGCCATGCCACCCCCTCCGGCAACTGGCTTCGATCCCCCGGATTCTCGTCAGATGCCGCCGCCGTCGAGTTTTGGCCGAGAGGCGCCCCCCTCGGCCGCCTTTGCGTCATCCTGGGCTGATGCCCATGACAAACTCGCGGCGGGCCGTTACGCCGAGGCGTTGGCCGTGTTGTCGATGTGGCATGACGATCCGTCGCTCGGCCTCGAGGAGAGCCAGCGACTGGAGGAACTGCTCGGGCAGTTGGCTGGCACGGTGATCTACTCGCAGCAGGATCTGCTGCTGCCGCCGTATGTCGTGCAACCGGGCGAGACTCTGTTGTCGATCGCCGCGCCCTTGGCGGTGCCGTGGCAACTGCTTGCAAAAATCAACGGGGTTCCTGATCCGGCGCGACTCGTGCCGGGTGAGTCGCTCAAAGTCGTGCGCGGGCCGTTCGACGCCGTGGTGAGCGTGTCGCGGCGACGGCTGAGCCTCCAGGTGGGCGGGAACTACGCCGGGAGTTTTCCGGTGATGGTCGGCAGACAGATCCGCGACAGCGTCGGCGCGACACTGCCGGTGGTCGCCGTGCATCGCGGCGACACCCCGGAGGAGCAGACCGGACCTGCCACCCAGGTTGCCTGGTCACAGCCCGGCCCGCTCTCGATCGGACTCGCAGACGGCCTCGCCATTGAAGGCGTGGCCGATCCGGCCACGGTTACCGATGACGCTATCCCGGGAACGAGTCTGCTCGTGGCCGAACGCGACCTGAAAGAACTTGCCGATATCCTCGGCCAAGGCTCACGAGTGCTCGTGCGGCAATGATCCGCTCCCGTTGGCCGCGGGGCACAACGCCGCGGTAGCCCTCTGAATGGCCTCGTCGACGGCCGCAGCATCAGCCGCCTCGGCGACGATCCGCACGATCGGCTCGGTGTTGCTGGCTCTTACGAGCAGCCAGCCGCCGGTCCAGTCGAGCCGCAGGCCATCGAGCCGACTCATCTCCGCATCTGGAAAGGCCCGCCCGATGCGATCGAGCGCCGCGGCAAGTGCCGGGCCGCGGGTCTCCGGCGAGAGATCGACCTTCGTCTTCTTCATCACCAGGTGTGGAAGCATCTGCGTCAGCCGCTCGATGCTCGTGAGGCGACCGTCGCTGCCCCCCGCCGTGCACATCCGCTCAAGCACGAGCGCCATCGCCACAAAGCTGTCGCGAACCAGGACGACTCGCGGATCGATCACGCCGCCGTTCCCTTCGCCGCCAAGGATCGCGCCGGCAGCGAGCATCGCATCGACGACGTTCGCCTCTCCGACGGCCGACACATGGCAGGCTTCACCGTGCTGTGCGGCGATCATGGCTGCCATGCCGCTGGTGGAGCAGTTGACCACGATTGGTCCGGGGATCTTGGCCAGCACGGCCTCCACGGCGAGGGCCACGGTCGCCTCCTCGCCGATGTATCGCCCATCGGCCGTGGCGATCGCCAGCCGGTCGGCGTCGGGATCCTGGAAGAAGCCGATATCCGCCTGCGCAAGGCGTATCCTCGGCAGCATCTCGGCGAGATTGTCGGCCGTCGGTTCGGGCATGTGCTCGAAGCAGCCGTCGGGTTCACCTCCTTCGATCACGACATCGCAGCCGAGATGCTCGAGCAGCGGCCGGGCCACTCGACTGCCCGCACCATGGCCAGCGTCGAGCCAGACCCGCGGTCGACAACGGCGGATCGCCTCCACGTTGACAATCTTCGCCACCAGCGCGACGTGGGCCGGCCCGCCGTCGACCACCCGGACCGTTGCGGTACGCGTCGCGAGCGGGCCTGCAGGCTCGGCAGAGGAGGCCGGTGCCTGAAATCGGCGGAGCACCTCGGCCCCGGCAGCAGCGGGGAGCACGCGGCCCTCTGCAGAAAAAAGCTTGAGGCCGTTGTAGGCGGCGGGGTTGTGACTGGCCGAGATCTGCACACCGCCGGCAGCCTGTTCCTGCCGCACGACGATCCCCACGGTGGGTGTAGCCGCGATGCCACAATCGATAACATCGCGGCCCGAGCGCGTGAGGCTTTCGATGAGAGCAGCTGCCAGCAGCGGCCCGGAGGTGCGTCCATCTCTACCGATCACGACCGGCCCTGGGGGCAGGGTCGCCGCGAAGGCGGCGACATACCGCACAGCCACATCCGGCGTCAGGCTACCGCCGACGATGCCGCGGAGCCCGGAGACACTGACAATGAGCGTGTCGCTGCTCGATTTACTCATGAGTCCTGCCTATGACCGTGTGGAGATGGTGGTAGTGGTGGTGCTCACCGCGGGGCCGGCAGTATAAAACCGGCGTTTGAATTCAGCACGCAGATTACTAGCCGGATTCAGCACGCAGATTGCTGACTAGATTCAGCACGCCACCCGTCATCTGTCACGCTCCCACCCACAGGCCCAAGTCCTCTCTCATGCACACCGCAGCAACAGCCCAAGCCTCGCGTCTCGCAGCCATCGATGCCGTCCTCGCATCAGGCACGATCACCGATTCCTCCGCCCGCGCGATGCGAGACTGGCTCACGCAGCCACGCTATGCAGACTTCGCCGGGGAATTGGCGACGCGGATCGACCGGGCCGCCACCGAACCGGCCGTCTGGAAAGAACTCGACGACGTCTACTGGACGGTGATCCCCTTCGGCACCGGCGGCCGCCGCGGCAGGATGTATCCGGTCGGCTCCAACGCGATCAACGATCGCACCATCGGTGAGAGCGCGCAGGGACTGGCCGACTATGTGCGGAGCGTCATGACCGCCGGCATGGAGCCCTCGTGCGCGATCGCCTACGACACCCGTCACCGCTCCGAACACTTTGCCAAGCTCTGCGCCGAGGTGCTCCTCGCGGCGGGCTTCCGCATCTTCTTCCTCCGCGGCTTCCGCAGCACGCCGGAACTCTCATACGCCGTTCGCCATACGGCGAGCACCTGCGGCATCATGGTGACGGCTAGCCACAATCCGCCGAGCGACAACGCCGTGAAGGTCTACTGGGCCGGCGGCGTGCAGGTGCTCCCGCCACACGACAAGGGGATCATCGACCGCGTGATGCGGTGCGACGCCGTGCACCGCCAGAGCTTTGACGCGGGCGTCGCCGCCGGCCGCGTGGAGTTCGTGGAAGAGGAGATCGACCCGGCATTCATCGCGGCGGTGCTCAGGCAGTCGACCGCCGGCCCGCGAGACATCTCCATGCTGTACACGCCGCTGCATGGGGTGGGCGCGAGCGCCGTTGTGCCGGTACTCGACGGCGCCGGCTTCAAGAAGCTGCGGCTCTACGGGCCCCAGGCATTGCCCGACGGCGATTTTCCGAACGTGCCCGGCCACGTTGCCAACCCTGAAAATCCAGCGGTGCTGGAGGGAGCCATTGCCGAGGCGATGGCCCGCGGCGACGACCTCGTGATGGCCAGCGATCCCGACTGTGACCGGCTCGGTGCGGCCGCGCCGCTGACGGCCGCCACTGGCAGCGGCTGGCAGACATTCACGGGCAACCAGCTTGCGGCCCTGCTCGTCGACTGGGTGCTCTCCAGTCGCAAGCGGCTTGGCACGCTCTCAGCCACCGATCACGTGATCACCACGCTTGTCACCACCGGCCTCGTGCGTCGCATCGCCGAGTCGTTCCGCGTGACGACCGTCGATACCCTGCAGGTCGGCTTCAAGTGGATCGGGCAGGCGATCGACCAGACCGGCCCCCAGCATTTCGCGTTCGGCTGCGAGGAGTCGCACGGCTACCTCGCGGGCACGCATGTTCGCGACAAGGATGCGAGCGTGGCCTCGCTCCTGCTCGCCGAACTCGCCGCTTCGCTGAAAACCCAGGGCAGAACCCTGCACGAGCAGCTCGACACGATCTTCTGCACGCACGGCTGCCATCTGGAGCGACAGGTGGCGATCACGCTGCCGGGTGCAGCGGGCATGGATCGCATGCGAGAGATCATGGCGACCCTGCGGTCGAAGCCGCCCGCGTCGCTCGGCGGTCTGCCGGTCGCCCGGGTCCGCGACTACGGGAGCCTCACGACGTCAACGCCCGGCGCGTCGGCCGTTCCGTTTACTGGGGCGAAGGGCGATCTCGTGATGTTTGACCTTGTTGGGCCCGCCGCACCGGCGCCGAGCCTAGCAGCGGCAGACATCGCGGCCGGCCACTTCCCGGAGCTCGCCAACTGCGTCGCAGCTCGCCCCTCTGGCACAGAGCCAAAGATCAAGTTCTACCTGTTCGCGGTGGCGCCGCCCTGCAGCCAGCCGCAACTCGCCGCCACGAAGGCTGCACTCACCCAGCGGCTCGACCTGCTGGAACGCGACCTGCGTGCGCTCGCTGGCGTATGACGCTGTGTTCACGCCGGGCACGATGCTTGCTGTGCTTTCACCCGTGGCAACAAGATTGCATTTTGTTGGGTTCGGGGTCTTATTCGGCACGTTGAAAACGTGCCGCCAAGGGGCATGGGCAGCCCCGAACCGTTGCCAGCAAGCGGCGTCCCAGCCGCTAGAATGACGTTGTGAGCGACCACGAACCATCCGACGCCGCCGAATCCACGCCCGCCGACACCGATCAGGCGGCGACCACCGGCGACCGGGCCGCGGCGGCGCAGAAAGTAAAATCGTTCCCCACGACGCCGGGCGTCTATCTGATGAAAGACGCCGCCGGCCGCGTAATCTACGTCGGCAAGGCGAAGAACCTGCGGGCCCGCGCCGGCAGCTACTTTCTCAAAGCCGCCGAGCAGGATCGCCGAACCGCTGATCTCGTCCAGGAGATCCGCGACATCGACTACCTCGAGGCCGACAGCGAGGTCGATGCCCTCCTGCTCGAAAGCCGACTCGTCAAGGACGTGCAGCCGCGATTCAACTCCGACCTCAAAGATGACAAAACATTTCCCTATCTCCAGATCACGACCCACGAGGACTACCCGCGGGTCGAGTTCACCCGCACACCAAAGCAGAAGGGCGTGAAGCTCTACGGCCCGTTCACGAGTGCCGGCAGCCTCCGCGGCGCGATCGTGGTGCTGCAGCGGATTTTCAAATTCCGCACCTGCTCGCTCGACATCGACGCCGACGACGAACAGTGGCGGTGGTTCCGGCCCTGCCTGCTCGCCTCGATCGGCCAGTGCACGGCACCCTGCAACCTGCGGATCTCGAAGGAGGACTACCGTCGCGACATCAATCGACTGAAGACGTTTCTCGACGGCGGCAAGAAACGCCTGCTCGAGGAGATGAAGCAGGAGATGCTCGCCGCCTCCGGACGGCTCGAATTCGAACAGGCCGGACGGCTCCGGGACGAGATCCGACTCCTGGAAACGCTCGATCAGCGGGGCGATCTGGAGGAGCATGTCCAGCCGGAGGTGTTTCTCGTCGATCCGAAGAAGGGGCTGGCGGGCCTGGAGAAGGTGCTCGGGCTGCCGCGGACACCGCGGGTGATCGAGGGCGTTGATATCGCCCATCTTGCCGGCAACGAGACGGTCGCGAGTCTGGTGCAGTTCATCGACGGGCTGCCGTTCAAGCCGGGTTACAAGCGCTATCGCATCAAGACGGTGGCCGGCATCGACGACTTCAAGAGCATCCACGAGGTCGTATCTCGCCGGTTTGCCCGGCTCGTCCGCGAGGGGGCCCCGCTGCCGGACATCTTCCTGGTGGACGGCGGCAAGGGGCAGTTGTCGGCGGCCATGGATGCACTCGAATCGCTGGGGATCGAGCCCCCCTGCGTGATCTCGCTGGCGAAGCGGGAGGAGGAGGTGTTTCTCCCCGGCCGGAGCGAGCCGCTGCGGCTCTCTCGCGATTCGTATTCCCTGCGGCTACTGGAATATGTCCGCGATGAGGCTCACCGCTTTGCGCAGCACTACCATCACCTGCTGCGGAGCAGACGGTCGTTCAACGAGGAGCCGTAAGAGGCTCGCGGCCGCCCATCACCGCCGCCGGGGGGCCGGCGATCCCCCAGATCGTTCGAGGGGCACTCCGCGGCGCGTGCGGCCAACAGCCGCTGCCTACATCCGTCGCAGTCGAGTGCCCAGAACCCGTGCATTCCCCGCTTTACGACCGCCAACCAAAGAATGAAATGGACGTTTTCGCTAGCCCCATCTGACCGCGCAAAGCGTCTAGAAAACAGGGGGAAACGAGCGGCCCGCAGCCGCGGACTCGACACTATTTTTCGTGACGAAGCGACTTTGGCATCAATGTTGCTTCACTGCTGTGACAGCGGGCTGTCAGGCCCGCTGCCCGGAAGACACGCGTTACGGAGACGCCCTTCTGGTGCTCCCTGTCCTGCCTTCTGGAGGTGAGCGATGCGCGTGCTTCTACCCGGTGCGGCCTTGTGTCCGCGGGTTCATTCGTTGTTCTCCCGGCCGTCTGACGGCGGGCTTGCGACCCCCTGTTGATCTCGCATCGTGTCCGTCCGGAGCCCTCGGTGGTGTCCGATCGCACGGTGCGATCGACGCTCGCCTTTGGGAGAACTTTTTGAAAGGATCCAGTTCGATGGTGCGAATGATTCCCCTTCTCATGGCTCTGTTCGTGGGTGTGTCGTGGTGCGGCGAGGTGTGGGCGCAGGAGGGCGGTGCTCCGCATCTCAAGGGCACCTATGACACCGGCTCGATAGCCTGGATACTCGTCAGTGCAGCGCTTGTGTTCTTCATGATGCCGGGTCTGGCGCTTTTCTACGGCGGCATGGTCCGAGCGAAGAACGTTCTCAACATGTTCATGCTGGTGATGGTCTGCGTACCACTCATCGCGATCGAATGGGTGGCCTATGGCTACAACATGGCGTTTGCCGTTCCCTCGGCAATCGCGGTGGACGCTGGAAAAGGCCCGGATGGCAACGATCTTCCCAAGCACAGTTATCTGGGCTGGGATCCCGGTCTGGTGTTCATGAAATCGTTCGCCGAACTCAACGTCGATGGAGCGAATTCCTACGAGCGGATCGTGACGAGCGGTGACACGGTCGAGGCCTCTCCGAACGGCGTGCCGGAACTGCTCTTCGCGATCTATCAGATGATGTTTGCGATCATCACGCCGGCCCTCATCGTCGGTGCGATCGCCGAGCGGGTGAAGTTCAGCGCCTGGTGCCTGTTCGCCGTTCTGTGGGCCACGATCGTGTACAACCCGGTGTGTCACTGGGTCTGGAACGTCAACGGCTGGTTGTTCCAGAAGGGCGTTCTCGACTTCGCTGGCGGCACCGTCGTGCACGTGCTCGCGGGCGTGTCGGCTCTGGCCCTGTTGCTGATCCTTCCGAAGCGTCGAGGCTACCCCGGTGCACAGTTCGTGCCCCACAGCGTGGGCTGGACCCTGATCGGTGCCGCCATGCTGATGGTGGGCTGGTTCGGGTTCAACTCCGGATCCGCCATCGCCGTCGGCAAGGACTTCCTGCCTGTGGCGGGTGGTGTTGCCGTGCTGGCCTTCGCCACGACGGCGATCGCGGGAAGTGCGGCGTCAGGAGCATGGTTGTTCGCCGAATGGCTCAAGGTTGGGAAGCCGACCGCCCTCGGCTTTGCGTCCGGCATGGTGGCAGGCCTGGTGGCGATCACTCCCTGTGCCGGTCACGTGAGCCCGTTCAGCGCGTTGATCATCGGGATTTTGGGCGGAGTTGTCTGCTTCCTCGCCGTGCAGGCCAAACCGTTGCTGGGATACGACGACTCGCTCGACGTCGTCGGTGTCCACGGTGTGGGCGGAGCCCTGGGAGCGCTGCTCGTGGGACTCTTTTCCATGCG
>Ga0114979_10001919_pt1 | contig 14056 bp, 13 predicted proteins | sample S_140625_EF_Meta_FD_87315 | JGI IMG/M metagenome (GOLD analysis project Ga0114979, IMG submission 87315) | Freshwater microbial communities from Lake Simoncouche, Canada to study carbon cycling - S_140625_EF_MetaG | ecosystem: Environmental > Aquatic > Freshwater > Lake | place: Lake... | reverse complement strand
CAATCCTTTATACTTGAAGAAATTACCAAAGCACCACTTGATCAGTTAGATGCTCTTGAAGCGAAATATATTCAAGAACTAAATACTATATATCCCAATGGTTACAATATTGCATCTCACTCTCGTAACAGACATCATAAATTTTCGAATCTTGCTAACCACTTCTGTGGTAAAGTTAAATGTGCTGAACTCAAAAAAATCAAGAAAGGTGGTATAAATCATCTAGTATACCTCTATCTCACTATAAAAGGACAATCAGAAAAGGAAAGATTAGTATTTGGCCAAACAGAGGCATCTTCATTTGAAGATGCCTATAAAGAGGCCAAAGAATTTCTGGATAATCTCAAATGTCCATTTGAAGAGATAGATGATGATATTCTTGAAGATAGATACAATAAGAAACTTCAGCAGTTCAAAGATAAAATAATTACAAAAGTGAGAATAACAAGTGCGAGTAACTTAATTGCGGTATATATTAAAACAGAAGATTCTACTAATCAAGTAAGAATATGTTTCGGAGGAAAAAAAATAAAAAAAGATGAAGCCCTAATGATAGCAAATGCCTTTGTAGGCATGCTAGATATCCATACAAATACTATTATTGAGACAACTCAACAATGTCTGCAACAGGCGGCTGCTTCTATGGGTGAGACAACTCCATAGAAGGAAAACAGTGTAATTGTCTTTGCTAGTTTAGTTTCGCCAACTAAATTAGTAATATAACCGTCTAGTAGTGAGTGGAAGAAGGTTCTATTTACTGCAAGACCCTCAAATTCAGGGAAACCCCTAAAGTTTATAGATACCAAACACCTTGGAAACAAGCGTGTGGCCGCGGAGAAAGACCGCAACGGGTGTTCGCAGTAGCGAATAAAGGTAACAACTCTATAAAATACGAGGTATGATTGCTAGAATCATACTAAGAAATGGGCAATCCTGAGCCAAGTCCTTAAGCTAGTATACAATGGTACTAGTAAGTGGATGCTGTGCAACGAGTAGAAGGGGGTCGGTTCGGACTTTTAAAGTCTGAGCATAAGGTGTACTCTAGTCCCTGGCGAAAGTCAGGGTAGTAACGTTTGATGGCGATGAAATGAATATGCACTGTCCGCAGTCCTATGAGGCTGCGACAGAATTGGAGGAGATTGCCGCGGTGCGCCACCAGATTATTGGTCCGCGTGAAGGTAAGCCGTCTATTGGTATCGTCCAGGATACTCTTGTAGGGTCTTACCGAATTACTAAAAATAATAACAATTTCACAAGAAAAGAATACATGAATTTGATGATGTATAATAAAAATTTTGAGGGGCTACCGAAGCCGGCTGCCTCTGTGTCAGCAACTCCTGGCGGTGAGCGCTATACTGGCCACCAGGTAGTGAGTTCTCTACTTCCTCCTATCAATATGGATATGGGTAATAAGTCATTTGATGATGATCCAAGTGAGCGTAATAAGGTGAAGATTGTAGAGGGACAGATTGTACAGGGAATTATTGATAAAGATATCTACTCAAAGGCTGGTAAGGGTATTGTCCATGTATCCTATAATGATTATGGCTCACAGCAGACTGTAGATATGATTGATTCCCTACAGACTACAATTGAGTCATTCCTTGTTCTCAATGGATTTAGTGTAGGTATCAGTGATATGATTGCCGACGAGAAGACGCGACAACAGATGGAGGAAGTCATTCAGGCACGTAAGAAGGAAGTGAATGAATTAAATCTCCAGGTTCATTTGGATCTCTTCGATAATAATACTGGTAAGCCGAACCAGGATGAATTTGAGACACGTGTATTCGCTGCGCTCAATAAGGCTACAAAAGAATCAGGTGAACTTGGTCAGCTTGCCCTTGCAGAGGAGAATCGACTTGTAGCCATGGTAAAGGCTGGATCCAAAGGTGGTCCTATTAATATTGCCCAGATGATTGCGTGTGTAGGCCAGCAGAATATTGAGGGTCGCCGCATTCCTTATGGATTCTCGGATCGTACTCTCCCACACTACAAGAAGTATGATGATGGCGCAGAGGCACGTGGTTTCATTGAGAGCTCTTTCATTGGTGGCCTGAGTCCGCAGGAGTTCTTCTTTCACGCCATGTCAGGGCGTGAAGGTCTAATTGATACTGCAGTGAAAACTGCGGATACAGGATATATCCAGCGCCAGCTAGTGAAAGCCATGGAGGACTTGACAGTTCAACATGATGGAACAGTACGTGACGCGAATATGCATATTATTCAGTTCCACTATGGCGAGGATGGTCTCAACGCAACAAAGATTGAGGGTACAAGCCTCTCATATGCGAAGATTTCAGAGAGTGATATTAGGCGTGACTTTGGCCTACAGAAAGTCGATTTCTCAGCTGTACTTCAGGAAGGTATTCAAACGGAGGACTATTCTGCCTCTACAGAAGTCAGTGCTTTTGTGAATGAGATTCTTGCGGATCGCAAGATGGTTGTTGAGGGTATCTTTGCGTCAGGTCGCCAGGGCGGTGTATTTGCACCACTCAATCTGGAGCGTCTCATTATGAATTTGCGGGTACGCTTTGGTCTTAAGAATGATGCCAAGACTGATCTGACACCATCATACGTTATTCAGGGTATTGCGAAACTCATTGAACGTACACAGCCTTATCACAAACTATGGTGTGCTCTTCTGCGTTTCTATTTTGCCCCTCACAAGTTGGTTATTAAGGAACGCTTTACTAAGGCGGCTTTTGACACACTTTGTGAACTATGTGTGGTGAAGGACTGGAAGGCGTGGAGCCTTCCTGGCGAACTTGTTGGCATTATTGCGGCACAGAGTATTGGTGAGCCGTCAACTCAGATGACCTTGAATACTTTCCATCTTGCTGGTGTAGCAGCAAAGTCAAATGTGACACGAGGTGTGCCACGTCTGAAAGAGTTGCTGAAAGCAACTGCCAAGCCCAAAGCAATTTCCCTTACAGTATATCTGAAGCCAGAGTACCGTGAGAATAAAGATAAAGTACGTGAAGTTGCACAGGATCTGGAACTCACACTTCTGCGTGATATTACTGTGAAGTCATCAATCTATTATGACCCTAAGGATGACAATACCATTGTAGGGGAGGACAAAGAACTCATCGAGTTCTACAAACTCTTTGAGGGGCGACAGGAGGTAAATGACGGTGCTGCTGCTACTGCTGGTGAAACAATTACTTATAGCAGGTGGCTATTGCGTCTGGAGTTGGATCGTGAGCGCATGTTTAACAAGAATATTAGCATGGATGATATCTCATATATTCTAAATAATAACTATGGTCAGAATGTAAATCTGGTCTATTCTGATTTTAATTCAAAGAAACTCATTATGCGTATTCGTTTATCTGCTGAAGATAAGTCTCATGGCTTTGGTGATGATATTGCGGGTCTGAAGAAGTTTCAGAATAAGGTACTTAATGGAATTGTGGTGCGCGGGGTACCTGGTATTCGCACAGCAACATGGCGCAAACATGCTGATCTCTTAACCTCTATAGGGGGAGAGTATAAGCCTATTGAACAGTATGTTATTGATACAGATGGTAGTAATTTCATGGAGGTCATGAATCATCCTGCGGTAGATGGTTCACGTATTTATAGTACACATGTGCACGATATTTATGCAGCACTTGGTGTGGAAGCAACACGAGCAGTTCTTCTCTCAGAACTCACCGGTCTATTTGAAGAAGCAGGCGTAAATTATCGCCATCTAGGTATTCTATGTGATGTAATGACGCGTAATGGACGACTTATGACAATTGACCGTTATGGTATTAATAAGAGCGATAATGGTCCTCTTGCGAAGGCATCTTTCGAGGAGACAGAGAAAATTCTCCTGAAGGCGGCTATCTTTGGCGAGATTGATCCAATTACTGGAGTATCTGCCAATATTATGACAGGGCAGGCAATTCGTGCTGGAACATCATTTACACAACTCCTATTGGATGAGTCTGCTCTTGAGCGTCTTCTCCAAGGTTTACCACCTCTCGAGGAAGATGGTGAAGAGGAAGAAGGTGTTGAACTTACACAGGAAATGATTGATACTGAACTATATGAAGATGCCAATGACGCATGTGCGACAACACAACTTCGTATGAATCTCAACTTGCCTGGAGAAGTATCTATGCTTGATGAACCAGATGGTGAACTTACAATAATTGAGTAGTTGCTTCTGCCTAAACAGAAAAATCATCAATAATATATGTATATTAGGCGCGCACCACCGTGGAAAAATCTAGAATTTTATAAAAATTTACAGCAACAGCCACAAGAGCCTCTGACTCTGCCAATAAAGGGTGAATGGTTGGACAAAACGCCAGAAAATATTTTAAATCTCAAGAATCGCATCGGTGAAAAGGAAGAAGAACCAACATGGGATCTTGCCAAGAGAATTACAAACCCTTATGAACTTATTTTTACAAGTTCAAATCGTGTAGACTTACCTCAATCTATTTCGATTCTGAAACCTTTGAGCCGCTCTTTTTTCAAGTTGGTAGAGATGCTAGAAGTATCCAAATTTTTTGAAACAACAAAGGCGCTAAAATACAAAAGTCTACATCTCTGTGAGGGACCTGGTGGATTTATTGAGGCATTTATTGATAGAGCAGATAGATATAAGAAAAATATTAGTATGGCATACGCAATGACTCTTAAACAGACAAATCATAATATTCCTGGTTGGAGAGCAGCAAGTAGACTTCTATCACGCCATCCTGAAATTCAGATTGAATATGGCTCCAATGGAACAGGAAATATTCTTGAGAAGGAGAATCAGAAACATTTAGAAAATCTTTTGAAACATGGTGCTAATCTAGTAACAGCAGATGGAGGCTTTGATTTTAGTATTGATTTTCAGGCACAAGAGAAACTCGTATTTTCGCTAATTGTAGCTTCCGCAAAGATTGCATGTAGTTGTCTCGCAAAAGATGGAATATTTATCTTGAAGATTTTCGATTCATTCAGCGAAGTTACACAGAATTTTCTAGCATTTCTAGCACTACACTTTCGCGAATATACTATTTATAAACCTGCTACAAGTCGCCCATGTAATTCAGAACGATACTTTATTGGTAGAGGCTTCAAAAGTTTTACAGAACAATCAAGAGAGATTTTTGATATTCTACTTGAATATAGAACAGATGTCGCATGGTCTATTACAGATAGTAGAATAGAACATGCTCGTAATAATATAAATACAATTGTCGCAAAATATGTAGAAGAGCAAGAAGCCGCCCTTACATGTGTTTTGAGTTTTCCAACTAACCCTGATAAAGATTCTATTGCTGCTTCATGGAAGGAGCAAGAGCGGCTTTGTAATCAATGGTGTTCACAATTTCATATTCCATCTAGGCAGTTTAGCTGTCATTAGGGCTGCTGCTGCTGTTGTTGCTGCTGTTGTTGCTGCTGTTGTTGCTGCTGGACGGATTTCTTAGAGAAGGCGCAACATATGTATTAAATACCTTCTGGCCAACAATCATAGATGCCTGGTGCTGACTGAGTTCACCTGCGCCCATACGATCCAGCATAGTTAACATTGTGCGAACTTGGGATTTATCATATCCTGGACGAGATACCATTTCAAATAGACGAGGATAATTTGTAACAAACTCACTCATCTCTTTGCGAATTTCATCAACGGTTTTCCTCTCTCCCTGTAGAGTCTCCACTTTACGAATCATATCACGCAGCATTACACTACGCTCAGCCGCAGGGAAACGAGTGGGCTCTTTCTCAGCAACTTTCATTGACGCACGAACACTATTAGGATTGAAACCAGCAGCAGCATTGGGGTCACTCATATTCATAGACAAATACTAAAATAGTCTTTTAGACCCGCTCTGAAATACTCTCTATTATTTAGAGAGAGATGGCATCTGTACAACACAAAGAGAAATATGGCCAAGTAGCGGGGGTTCCTCTTTTAGGAGCTTCCGCCGGTTCTCCAGAAGCCGCCACAAATCCAATGAGCCCCCAAAATTTAGCAGCATCTGCTGTACGTCAACAAGTCCAGGCCAGTGCCGATACAAAGTATGACCCAGATGTTCCTCCACCACAAGAGGTAGAGAGTTTTTCCCCCACACACGCAGCCTCCTCTTCCTCCTCTTCCTCCTCTTCTGCAAGTGTTACTGTTGGCACTGCCCTCTTAGTAGTATCATTTGTACTTTTACATTCTTGTTTGCAAAAGAGTTTCTCGTAAATATATCCCCACCGCCCCCAAAAAGATAAGTGAATACCCTGTAAGGCTAATCAGTTTTCTATTTTCGTTAGTTGTTTCAATATCCATTAAGCGGAGAAATACATCTACAGTTGTCCCTTTCTCTTTTCGATAATGTTGCTCAACTTTTGTTAAGACACAGCCGCGAAGTAGGAAGAGTTGTCCAATAATAACTATCCCAATAAAGAGAAATACTTGGAATGAATATCTTCCGCCAAAGAGATATGTATATAGAATAGCAATAGCAAAGCCATAAAAATGTATAAAATAGATAATATCACCCCTTGTCTTTTCAGGTAGTTCAGAAAAGATTAGGTCACAAAAACTTATAATAGATTTAACAATATTTCTTCGAAGTTCATATGATGCAGTCTCATCTGCAGGCTGAATTGTAGTTTCATAGCCCATTAAAGTATATCTAACTTTATTTTAAAGATTTTTTACTTATTCTAAATAATAGAACCCAATGTCGTATATTAGCGATAATGATAGTGGCAGCGATAGCGGTAGTGATAGCGATAGCGGTAGCGGTAGTGCCATAAGCATGATAGGTTTAGATGATATGCCATTTGAAGAGAATGATAAGAACATTATTAATAAGTTCAAAGGACACGTTCAAAATGAGAAAGAGCGAATCTATAAAGATACTATTCGTAAAACAACGAACGGCGCAAATCTGGATAATCTCCATCTTTATGAAGTAAATTTATATGAAATTGGAACGGACCTTCTAAAAGGTCTCTATGATTTTAAGGAAACAAATACTAATAATATTTCTCCCTCTCTGTGGGAGATTGTAAAGGATAATAGTCTTTCAACTGATGCAAGAATATTAATTGAAAATGAGATCCGAAATCAGTTCATTCAATATCCTTATAATCGGAAAACAACTAATAATATGTAAAATTAGTAGATATGCCGTCCCCTTCGTTAACAAGAAGGCGCCATCGTTACACTGGTACATTAAAGTCTTGCTCACCCGGTAAGATTCTTCGCGCCCCATATATTCGTCGATTCGCAACTGCTATTCGCCAGAAGGGTTATACTCGTAAGACTAAATCCGGTAAAGTTGTTTATGTAAAACCTACAAAGAGGTCTGCCATTCTTGTTCCAGCTGCTTGTATTAATGATAAGGGTAAGGAAGGAAAAGGAACACAGCGTATAGGCCCTCTACGAAAAGGTGAACTCGCAAAGTATGGCTACAGCGCTTCTAAGCCAGAGAGTGAGCGCCATCGTGCTCTAAGACATGCTATTGGTCGCCTAGGTTCAAATAATGTATATCACAAACTGGATGCGGTTGCAAAATTATCAGTTCGTACTGCTCCAGATAAATCCAAGATTTTCTCAAATGATCGTGATTGGGTAAGACGTCAGTTTGGTATTTCAGCCTTTTAGAATATTATGAATGTGCTCTAGCGGAATAAAGTCTGTTATATGTTATTATTACAATAGAGAAGTGACTCCGACGTTATTAAATGGAGACACAACCACTGCCGCTACCACAACCACAGCCGCTACCACAGCCAAAAACAAATGGCTGGTTCTATTTCGTTATTCTAATATGTGTTCTAATAGGAATTCTCTATCTAATTGTATACAGTCTTGGTCTAGCAAATGTATCCGCCAACTGGGCAGAAAATCGCTGCCAACCACATGTTATGCCATTCGCCTCTTTTTATGGGTATAATACCGCTGAAAACTTCCAATTTTGTATGACAAATATGATAAAAGATCAAGCAGGAAGTTCCCTTAGCCCCGTGTATAAGATCCTAGCAACTTTTATCGGTACAATCAGTACATTAATTGAATCAGCAAACTCTCTTCGCCTTTCCCTCGCAACCCTTGTAGGGGGCATTACAAAAGTTTTTTCAGAATTTACAGAACGAATTAATACACTAATGGTTCGGATACGAGTATCAACTGTTAGAATAAAAATGTTATTTGGCCGTTTATTTGCAACATTCTATTCAATTATGTATATGGGTATGTCTGGAATAACTGCTGCCACAAATTTCGGCGATACATTTCTTTTTAAATTCCTAGACACATTCTGTTTCGACCCAGATACATTGCTCGACGTAAAGACCAAAGGTCTTGTTCCAATTAAAAATATTGTAATTGGCGACATACTATCCCTTACAGGAAGTCGTGTAACAGCAACATTTAATTTCTATTCTGATGGCCAGCCTATGGTAAAAATCGGTAACATCTTAGTCAGCACAAATCATTATGTGAAACTTCCTGACAACTCATTTGCCCACGCGGATAAACATCCAGATGCTGTCTCCGCCCCTCAATGGGCAGGTGGTCTAGCAAGGCCTCTCGTATGTCTTAATACTGATAATCACCTAATCCCTGTAGGGGGATATACATTCTTAGATTATGATGAAACAGAAGCCGCTGATAAACCTACAATGATTATGCTTGAGAAAGTTATAAATAATGCTTTACATAGAAGACCTGTTAAACCTATACCAGATGATATGGACTATTCTCCTGGATTTGTGAGTGAAACGCGTATCGCTTTATCAGGAGGCGGATATATACTAGCAAATAAAATTACTCTCGGTCAGCAGATATCAACTGGTAAAGTGGTAGGTATTGTGAAGAAAGAGGTATCTCATTTTGTACGTATTGGCGAGGATCTTATCAGCGCTAGTTCTCTAGTATGGAATAAAGAAGCACATAAATATGAAAGAGCATATACAATGGGTAGAATAATTAATATGACACGTAATGCTTATAGTTTTATTGTATCGCCAAATTCTACCATTGAAACACGGCAGGGTACACATATACGTGATTATATGGAAGTAATGTCGCCTGATGCGGAAACATTATACGCAAAGGAAATAACCATCCAATTTAGTTAGAGGGTTGGTTATACAATGCTGCACTTTCTATTTATTGGACTTTTAATAGTTTTTATAGTTGGCCTCGGCGTTTTACTCGGCTCAATGGATATTCAGAATATTCAGGCAGAGTGGCCAAAACGTCGATGCGAACCAGCAGTTATGTTCAGTGGATTTCTATATAAACCATCAACCGATCCGAGATCAGCAACCGCTTTTGCAGCAGATAACTTCTCTTTTTGTGTAAGAAGTCTTATAGATAGTGTATTTGCGGAACTTCTTGCGCCTATTCTCGGAGTTTTCTCGCAGCAGATGGCTGCTGCAAATACAACTAATGGTGTATTCAACTCTGTGCGAAATCAGATTGGAAACACTTTCAGAAGTTTTGGAGGTGTTTTTAACGACTTTTTTGATACATATAAACGCGGTACTTTGCAATTGAGTCGCATTACACAACTTCTAAAACAAGCAATGTTAAAAGTATCTGCAGCCATGGTCTCTATAGTATTCTTGGGGATTTCACTAATGACTTCGCTCTTGAATTCTTACGATTTTGTTGTGAAAGTTGTCATTATTATTATGGCAATTCTTGTTGCACTAATTGTTCTTCTATTCTTTGCTCTTATTCCATTTATGCCAATTATATTTACAACAATCGCTATTCTTACAGCCGCTGGTCTCGGATCGGCAGTGGGTGGTATGGCCGGCGCATTCTGTATTGACCCAGATGCTCAAGTACTTCTTGCTAGTGGTAAAATGGTTCCTCTTAAGGATATAAATATTGGTGATATACTAGGCGCGGATTGTGGAATAGTGGAAGGAATACTTGAAACAGATACAGAAGGTCCCTTATATGATATAGGTGGAGTTGTAATTAGCGGGTCTCATATGATTGAAGGCCCTAATGGTACTAACATTTTTGCGGAGAATCACCCTGCTGCTTCTCCAGTCACTGAAAGACCAGAAAAACTTATTATACTTAATACATCTACACGTAAAATTCCGATATTAATGCCAACTACAAAGACGATTTTAACTGTGAAGGATTGGGAAGAGTTTCCCGATGACGATGAGGAAGGAAAACAACTCTGGGAGACACTTATTTGGGATATCCTAAATCCAGGTATAGAAACACCTCATGGACCCTTCAATACAGAGGCCGCACTGTTCTCTCGTAATACAGAAGTGCTTGAACGAACTCTCGGAGCAATTCCACTATCATTTGTAACCCGCAATATGGAAGTTCTAGATATAAATGGAAAGTATACAAAAGTACTTGGGCGTTATAAGGGTATTGTTTATAATCAAAATGTATCTGAGCCACAATGGTATACAAGTGGTGTACGTCATCTAAAATCTAATGGAACCTGGAAGAAGAAGAAGAAGGAGGACCTCGTAAAATCTACGGAACATAGAAAATCAGTAGTAGGATATAATTTAATTACTGATTCTGGTACATTTATAGCTAACTGTAAGGGAAAGACACTAAAAGTGCGTGATTTTACAGAAGTAGGGTGGCAAAATATAGATGAAACATATGAAATAGTTAGACTTTATCTTAATAAAAAAAAAGAGGCACAACAGAGTAGTAATACAGTATGCGTCTCGGATTTCTCATCACAGGGCTGGTGCTCTTGCTGGCAGCAAATTTTCTCTTAATGGCCGGTTATGGTTCGGCTCCCCGACCTAGCCGCGAGGGTTTTACCTCGTATTTTCTGAATAATGCGGCGGGTGCCAAGGACTCATACAAGTCTATTGGCGCATATGACGGCGTTAAGATCACCCCTGATAATGGTGTAAGTGCCTGGCGCAATACGGCTCCAAATGAGCCTCTAGTCGGCGGTGCTGCGGAGTTTGCCCCTGGACCTGATAATCTGTTCATGTTCAAGAATAATCAGTGCAAGCCCGAGTGCTGCGGTGCCTCCTTCTCTTGCGGCGGCGGCTGTGTTTGCACAACACCTGCCCAGCGCCAATTAATTGCAAGCCGCGGCGGCAATCGTACAGCGCCTGATGATGGTGCTTAGAGGAGACAGTACTAGGAACAGTATGTTCTCAAAATTAATATCATCAAATGATCTTAATTTTGACTATATCAAATAGTTAAATGTCGACATACGATGTCTGTGTTATAGGCTGTGGTGTAGCAGGCACAATCATATTACTAAAATTGCTAGAGAGTATATCCCCAGATAAGATATGTGTAGTAGATCCAGCGTTCGACGGCGGTGACCTGGCACGTAACTGGTCAGATATAAAGTCAAATACTCCATGGAGTTTATTTCTAAGTTCTACTGAAAAACTCCCAGTTGCGAAGGCAGCGATCGACAAAAGACGCGACAAATATAACCCGGATGATATAACACCTGTATGGGAACTTAGTAAGAGCCTTTCTATTGCCTTAATACCATATCTTAAAGAGATGGATACAAATACTTGTTTTGCAAGAGAAGCACATTATGAATCTACCTCTGGATTATGGAAAATTACATTAGATGGTTGCTCTCTCACACGATACGCAAAAAAGATAGTTTATGCTCCTGGAGGTATTCCCAAACAGGTGAATTTATCGAAACCACAAATTCCTCTGGAAGTTGCTCTCGATAATGCGCGCCTACAACGCGCGATTGAGCCAGGGCAACATATTCTGCTTTTTGGCCTTTCTCATAGTGGAGTACTTGTTGTACGAAATCTTCTTAATCTCGGAGTATATGTTTCTGTTATTTATAGAACACACACACCTTTCGTCTTCGCATCTGATGGCGCATATCAGGGAATTAAGGCCGAAGCAGCGAACGTAGCGCGAGAACTTCTTGCTACACCAAATGAACATCTGACACTTATTCAAAGCAGTGATGCCCCCGCAGTAATTCGCGCATTTAATCGTTGTGATGCCATAATTTCTGCTATTGGATTTGTTAAGAATACTAATACATGTGTCTTCAAGGTAGATGGAGAGATTGTAGATGCTGCTAAATATAATTCACAAACTGGCAAAATAGATGCTGCTTCACACCTGTGGGGGATTGGATTAGCATATCCTAGTAAAACAACATATGATGGTAAGGTATATGAAGATGCGGGAGTAGCATCATTTATTAACCATGCTATTGAGATTGTTCCTGGAATACTTGGCGTTGATTCTCATGATAATAAAACTTAGAGAGCTCAGCCTACAGCTTCTAACTTTTTATTAAATAATACTAGCAGATGAATAGTATTCTGAACAGAGCAAACACTCGATTAAATAATGTCCTATCAAATACAACGACAGGTGCGCCAGCACAGGCATCCACATACGGTTCATTACCCTACATATTTGGAGGCGTTGTTGTACTAATTTTACTAGTCGCCTTGTTTTACAAGCAGATTATGTTTGGCATTAACTATACATATGATAGTATACGTTCTTTTTTTGGGGCAACCGATAAGGATAAAATAAGAGGATCGGATAATGAAGAACCAGTTGTAAATGCGCCTGAAGCACCACAGGATGAAATACCAACACCTAATAATTCCCTTGTAGAAAGAGTTATGCCCGGTCGACAGGAGGTGTTTAATGTAAGCCAAAATCGTTATACATCATACGATGCGGAACCCCTATGTAAGGCTCTTGGTGCGGAACTTGCTACATATGAGCAAGTAAAAGAGGCCTGGGATAAAGGCGGCGATTGGTGTAATTATGGGTGGGTTAAGGGACAGGTTGCAGTCTACCCAACACAGGTTTCCACATGGGAAAAGTTACAGAATGGTCCAGAGGATCAGCGCGGAGCATGTGGTCGACCTGGTGTAAATGGTGGTCATTTTGATAATCCTGAACTGCGTTTTGGCGTTAATTGCTATGGCGTCAAGCCTGCTCAGAGTAAGCATGACGCAAATCAGATTGCAAAGCGTGAGGGTCAGCCATTAACACCTGGGGCTATTGATTTTGATAAGAAGGTAGCACACTATCGCTCAGAGGCAGATCATATTGGCATGTTACCTTTCAATGACAGTAGTTGGGATCAGGTATAAACACGATCACCTCTGAATGTACCAAGTTCCGCTACATCATATTCATAACTTTTATTCTGTAAGAAATGATAGCCCTCTTTCTTAATTTTTTCAAGTAAGCGTTTACGCTCATCCTCTTCACGAAGAATTTCGTCAATTTCTTCGCGAGCAGGACTATTATCTAAATCAATCCAAGTATAAATGAAATATTTAATTTCAGTGTAAATTTTCCCCCCGATATCAGAATCATCTAAAAATCCTTCAATTATCCAGTTATCTAACAACTGAGGAAATATCTCGTTATCAAAAATATTGAAAAACTTTGTACTATCATACGCGTGATTTCTATGGCGAGGTGCTCCATATTTAATATAAGTGCTATTACGATTTGCCTCAATCATATAGAACCAAAATAAGCCCAATTTTCTCTTAAATATACTAATATTTTTCCCAAGTGTATAGCCATATGATCTAAGAAATGGTTCAATACCGCTTGTAACAAATGCTTCAATATAATTATAGCGGTGTGTAATTAATTTCCCACCAGTAGCACGAATTGGCGCAGATATCCATATATTGTATTTTCGTTCTAACTGTATATTATTAATAGTTGGCGGCATCCGTCATCTAATTGTAATTAAGAGCCGCGTTTTTAGACCCCATTCAATGGAGGAAGTTGTGGAGGAGAGATTAATGTTTTCTTCAAGCGAATAGACTCCTCAGTTCCGCGATTCTTTCGTAGAAATCTCATGAAAGCCTCAGTTTCGTCTGTAGAACCTCGCAGTTCAAAATACTTCTGAGCAATTTCTTCAATGCGACCCAATGTTAAAGCCGCCGTTGTCTTTTCATGGCTCATTGTTATCTGCCCACCAGAGACTTTTATAACGGCATTCTCCATATGATTCCTGCGAAGAGAACTGATAATCTGATTTTCATGTGTCTCACGCATCTTTCGCGCGTTTGATGCTTGTTTGCTTAGAGTTGTTGCTAAATTATCATAATGAACCCAGTT
>Ga0114979_10001917_pt1 | contig 14062 bp, 13 predicted proteins | sample S_140625_EF_Meta_FD_87315 | JGI IMG/M metagenome (GOLD analysis project Ga0114979, IMG submission 87315) | Freshwater microbial communities from Lake Simoncouche, Canada to study carbon cycling - S_140625_EF_MetaG | ecosystem: Environmental > Aquatic > Freshwater > Lake | place: Lake... | reverse complement strand
GCTTGGATTTTGCTGCCTGCAATTGCTGCACTGGCATTGATGTCTACGTTGAGGATGGTTCCATCAAGGATCATCGTGCTGGTAACTGTGCCCGTATCACCAGAGGTAACTACCGTTCCAGATATATCTGGGAATGTGATGGTGCGGTCTGCTGTCGGATCAACAACCGTCAGGAATGTTTCAGCAGCGTTGGCCGTGGTTCCTTCAAATGCAAGCGAGCCAGCTGTACCGATCAGCAGTTCACCCGTTACGGTGCCGCCAGTTTTGGATAGTTTTTCGTCTTCTAGTTCTTGGATACCGGTCTGGACATTAGTTGCAGCAATTCCGGCATACGGAATCAGGCTGATATTTCCGGCAGTTTGACCAGCAATCGCATTGCTAACGTCAACGTGATCCCATGTAGTGCCGCTTGACACCAGCATGTCTGGTGGTGCCAGTGCAACTACAGGCGCCGGAGCTACGCCAGTACCTGAATCGGAAACGACAACGTAGTAGCTGAGGTTAGTGGCGCTGGCTGCTGGGAGCGCCGCTCCAATCGTCAGACCGATTGCAGAACCTTGAGTGGTTACTGAACGGACTGTATTAGTTGCTGCGTTATATGTGCCAGCATAAACAAGGTTGCCTGAGATAACAGTAATTGGCTGCCATGTGTTGCCATCGTACAAGTAAAGGTCTGCATTATTAGCATCAAAGAAAAACTCTCCCGTAAACTGTGGCGAGGGGAATGTAACAATACCGCTAGTGCTGGTAGCACCACCAATCTGCACAGTTGAGTTGTTGGCTAATTTTGCACCCGTGATGCTATTGGTGCCGAACAGAGCAATGTCTAAAATTCCACTGGTAATCTTGGAAGCAGGCAAGCTGGGAATATCTGCTGCTGATAAAGTTGTGCCAGCAGTAATGTGCCCGGTGGTGGTAACAGTGACTTTGGTGTAGGTTCCAGCGGCGGCACCGCTCAATGTGTGCGTAAGGCTTCCACTTGTGACAGTCAGGTCACCGGCTGGGACAGAAACCGCACCCTTGGTTGTAGTCGTTGCGTTGGGAAGATCAGCAGCCACCAAAGCGGTTGCTGCCGTGATATGGCCACTGTTGTTAAATGTAATGCCGCTAACCGTTGCTCCGGTTACTGATGATGTATGGCTTAACGCACCAACACCACTGACGTTTAAGCCGGAAGCGCTTGGAACGCTGACGATACCAGCCGTTGTCGTGGTTGCTACGGGTAACGAACTTGCTGCAATTGCTGTTGTTGCAGTGATGTGGCCTTGCGTATCAAATGTGATTCCATTAAATGTGCCAGCAGTTACGCTATTGGCGTGGCCAATTGCACCGCTAACTTTATTAAGTCCACGATCAAGGCTTGCCGTTGCAATTTTGGCAGCGGTTACGGTCCCATCGCTGAGCTTGGCGCCATCTACACCGCTAGCAATTTTTGCGCTTGTTACTGCCAGGTTGGCAATGGCTGCCGTATCGACTGCATCGTCGGCTAGTTCTGATGATCCAACGCTATTGGCGCCGAGCTGTGCGGCGTTGACGCTACTGGTGGCTAGTTTGCTGCCGTTGATACTGCCATCATCAATTATTGCAACGCCGTATTGAATTAGATCCTTGCTCGTCAGCTTTTTGGTTTCGCTGGCGGATACGTCAGCAACTGCCAGTAAGTCGGTTGCCGATAGGTCGGCACCAGCTAAGGCTGGTAACTGCGAAATCCTCAGATCAGCCATGACTTAACGCGTACCTAGTGAACACAGTCTATTAGACACCAATGGCTATGGGTTCTGTTCCAGTTCCACAAAGCCGGTGCCTTGACTGCTCTCCACCGATATCCTACCAAGATCTTCCTGTACAAGATAGTTGCTGACAGTCTTGACAAGTAGCTTGATCTCGCCAGTCGTTACGAACTGAATCGTTGATCGGACGGGTTCGGCTGGATCAAACGCCATCGCCACGTTGGTGATCAGCGCATTGAACTCGTACCAGACCTCGTCATCGGCATCGGCACCTGTACCACGGGTCACCAGGTACAGCTTGGCCTTGAACTCGCTGCCAAGTTGCTGGCGGATGATCAGCTGGTGCATGTAGACAGCCAGCTCTGGGTCGGTTAGTGCGCCGGTGTAGCTGGTGTTGGTGTAGTCAAAAAAGCATTGGATGCTCCCACTACCACTGATCAAAGTGCCGTATTGGCGTTTGAACTCATCACCAATTTCAGTAACGTCTACCGCGTCGCGTGACGTATTCAATTCATAGTTTGTCACCTTAGCCATCAATCGGCCGATGGAGTTTGCAACTTGAATACGAATTGGGATATTCCGGCTTGGCGCAGATAGATCAACGCGGCCTGTTGAGCCACCTGCTACAGCATTGGAGAAACTGCTATAGAGACGAATGCCACCAACTTGATCGACGTTGATATACCACTTGCCGCTTGAATATGTCCTGCCTGTTACAAAATCCAGTGCTCCGTTATCAGTTGCTGTGATTTCCAGCTGGTCGCCGGTCAGCAGCATACCTTCTGCAAAATCAAAACTAAAACAATCCCTAGCAGCACTGACGTCACTGGGGTTTACAACGCTTGTAAACGATTCGTCGATGGAGCTGCGTGTTAACTCAACAGATCCTGTGTAGCCAAGATAGATAGACATCAGAGCACCACGCTGGTCACGTCACCGCAAACTTGGAACTGAAGCTGTGCTTGCATGACCTGGCCCACGGTCATTGCCAATTCTGCATTGGTAATCAGCGCCCTAAACGTAATACTCTTTGCACCAAATCCCAAAGTCATGGACACAATGTCAGCATCGCTTGGTGCGTCTGTTCTGATTACCTTAGATAACAAGCTCTTGGCTGAATCTTCGTACATCCATATTGAACAGTTGCCGTTTGCGCTTTTCAGTCCTGGTGTGTAACTGCGGGCAGCATCTTCAAGGCTTGTAATTTCTAGACTTTCAACTTGCGATGACAGACTCCAGCTGGCCACCTTGGCTAGCTTTGTACCCGCATAAGTGATCGAGCCGTCTTTGCCAGAGATGAAAGAAGCCATGATTTATTTTAGGGGTCAAGCTGACCAACTAGCCGTACCTGTACTGTACTCAATCCTGGTTTGACGCTTTCCACGCTTGGGGCCTCGGCATACCGCCAGCGCAAACCGCTGCCGCCCACTTCGCGTAGGTAATTGGCCATTGGTGCAGATGCACCAGCCGCACCATCGGATGTGGTGAAGCTGATCCAATCCGCTGATGGCATCAGCTGTTCGTAATTTGCCAGGATCGAAGCGGCTTGGGTATCGGTGATATTGCGAAAACCGAGGCTCATCTCTGCGTCACTGCGGCGGTTGCCGTACAGCAGCCTGGTGGTCGTACCATTCAATGCCTTGAACTCAGACATCGGGTATTTGCCCGGTGAATAGGTGCGGGTATTGGGTTTGATGCTTGGGAATGCGATGGCCGCCATCAGTATGCCTCGACCACAAAATCACTTGAACTCCATTGTAAAACCTCCAGTTGGTTGCTGGTATTAACTGGCTGATAACTGCAAGCGATCTGCACAAAGCCTTCTTCGCCAATCGTGATCGATTCGACCTTGTAGACGCGGCTTGTGGTGGTGCTGTTTTTGATGGTGAAGACCACGCCACGCAGGCTGGTTTCTTGCGCCACGCCACTGGATACAGTCAGCGATGCTTCTTGCACTCCAACTGTGCCGGGTGTCCAGTACAGAATTGAGTAGCTGCCATCGGCCAGCGTGGTGGTGCTGGTGATGATGCCAACGTCATTGATGCTGCCGTTGTTGAACCGACTGGTATGCGTCACCTCTGACACAAGGCGGATGTACTCGCCGGGGGCCAGACCTAATGCTCCAGCAGGCGTGGTTTCAAATGTCAGGCCGTGATCAACCAACTTGCGCAGCTTGAGTGCGTATTTGGCAAAGATCTCGGCGTGTTCAGCACTACAGCACCAGGCAGAGATGTCGAAACTTTCCTCTGGATCCAGTTCACTGCCGCCTAATGCGTCCGACAGTCGGACGGTGATTGTGCGATCCCGCGTAAAGCCGTTATCGATTTCATCGCGCAGTTTGACCACCGCCTTAAACAACTGGCGCTCCTCTGGACTTAGCCAGGTGACTTTTAGGTTGCGGATGTTGCCATCAGTAAACAGCGCTTTGATCTCTGGTGTGCCTTGGTAGTTGATTGTTCCGTCGCTGTTGTACGGAACAGAAGGTACCAGCGAAAACTTGCCGCCGAGGATGGTGAAGTCCAGCAGACAGTAACCTGCCGTTTCGTAGATCCATTCCCGTAGGTTTAACTTTTCAGTTATAACGCCATCCCAGTTGAACTCATTAGCGTAACAAAACTTTGCAGCCAGTTGCATCCTGTCACGATCAACAGCTGCGGCACCGATTACGTTGCCCGCACCAATCATCTTGTCTGTGAGCAGCGTGTAAGCAATTTCAGGGAAATTCTGAGTAGCGTTCAGACTGCCAAGGCCAACTGGGTTGCCTTGGTCATCGCATAAACGTTCCACCTCGATGCCGTTGCGAACGTAGGCGCTGAGCTGCTGGAACGATGACCACTCTTTGGTGGAGTTCAAGCGCACTCCAACCATGGCCAGGTTGTCGTACTGGGGCACATCACTTTGCTTCAACAGTTCATTGACATAGACCACTTCATGTTCTGGGCCACGTTCATGGCTCATCTTTTCGCTGTCATACAATTTGTAATCTGCAATGGCGTCGAAAGGATTTAAGTTGCCTACAGTTTGCAAAATTGGATCCCTTCTTTCAACTGGATTGATGGTGACAACAAGTGTTATGAGGCCAACGCCAGGCACTGTGCATTGCAGGGTATCATTGTTTGAATAACCACTGCCGCCATTACTAATGACCCACTTGGCAGCACCATTGCTGTAGATCGTAACTTCAATTCCAGCGCCAGATCCGGTGCCACCAAACAGTGCATATCCTGCAACACTTGTTGGGGTCTCAACAATTAAAGTATCGCGGCCAATTTCATACCAGCTGTTTTGCCCATCTTGCTGGCGTAGATTTCCCTTGTAATACCGAGTATTGCCCAGGATCATCTGGGTGCCGTTTGTTGTTACCTCACCCTGTCGTACACCATCCCAGTAGTAGGCAAACTGGTCACCGTATTGGTTAACGTTATCGCTGGCAAGGTTGTATCTGGTTTGAAGGTTGCCCCAGATATAAGGTGGAATGCCTGTGTTGTTATAAGCATTGAGGCCGTTGATGGGACCTCTAAAAGTTGGTGCGGCAGTGCCACCGCTATCAGTAATAATGAAATCACTATTTGATGCCGCATCATAGGACATCGTTAATAAGCGGCCTGTTGTCCTAACAAAAAAGCCGTTCTGGTTAAACGCCATTGGCGTATCGGTTGGCTCAATCAAGCGCACTAACTTGTCTTGCCAGTTGTAGAAAACTTCCGCGCCTGATACAGGCATCATCCTGAACTCATACTGGCCACGTTCAGGATGTCTGATGCGAATAAAATTGTATTGAGCGACGGGTGCATTCCCCCTGATAGCAAACGGAGCGCCGCCTGCTGATAGGTCGTTCCATGCTGTACTGGCAACGCCTATCTTGCGCCACTGCAATCTGAAGAAGCTGTATCTGGTGATGTACCGATCAACATTGCCTAGTTGAAGACTGGTGTTGTCTTGGTTGTAGCGATCAATTGTTGCGTTTGATGGCTGACTGTTTACGTTTGGGAAATTGATCTGGCGCCAGACTGTGCTTTTGATTCCAATCTCAGTTGCATCACAGGCGCGGTTATTGGAGATGGTGCCAATGGCAAGCCGTTGTAGGTGATGTTCGTAGGAATTGTGAATACTTGTGTCTGTACCGAGGTTGCAGACGCCTGCTTCCGTTACACGGAAAACATAATCTTTCCGGCTGCCAGGCACCCATACGCCTTCGGTTTGATCGGTGCACACAACCACAGCTGAGCCAGCCATGTACATGTCGCCAACGGTGATGCTGCTATCAGCTTCAATGCGTCGATCTTCTAACGCTGAATTAACATCATTGACGCCCCAGGGCAGGTAGGCGTTTACGTCGTGCTCTTGGGCGCCGCAGTAGTAAACAAGTATTGCGTCAACATTTTGTTGGCCACTTTGATTACCAACAAAGCCTTGGAATGTTTCAAATTTTCTTGCTAGTTTTGCACCCTTTGCAACGTTGTCTGTAAATGTTTGGCCGGTTGCTGATTTAGGATTCATCAACAATTCATACTGAACCTTGTACGCAACCCCATTCCCCATGGGTGAGTACAGGCCAAATTGTGTTTGCGTTGATGGTGTGCGGGTGCCGCTAAACCATGGCTGAAATGTTTCTGGTACGTCGTCATAAACTTGGAAGACGTCATTGGATGGACTGGTCGCAAGCGTGCCACCAGTGCGATTACCTTCAAGAATGCGGCCACCGTTTTGGCGGAAGTACAGCGCAACCTTTGCGGCTGAATAATTCTTGAGTGATGAATCACCAATTGCATAACCTGCAAAGTCTGGGGCGCTCCGTAGCTTGCCCATTGATAGGACCATCAGCGCCAAAAGTTGCTGGCCAGTGCCACGGCTTAGCAGTTGGGACCAGACCAGTTGACCAGCAACCCGAACCCCGCCTTTGCCAGTGCGGTCTTTGTGCGTAAAAACCAGCGGAACAATCGATCCAAGTTTGGCTAGTTCTTGAACACTGTCAAAATTTTCACCCTGAGTAAAACGCCTAGCACCAGTAATATCTGCGGTTCTTAAACTGCCACCAGCAGCCTGCAAAGCTTTTGGCTTTGGGGCCAGCAGCATTGAAATTGCTGAAGACGCAATACCAATCGCCAAACTAACAAGAATAGGCACTAATGCAGGTCCGTTCTGCACATCTGGAACGCCAACCAGGTCGTATGCCTTGTCTCGCTGGCCGTTATAAGCGTCGCTTAATTGTTGAAAATATAGATACTCTTCAGCCGTAATCCCAACCGTTTCGCACAGCGCTACTTCTACGGGCAGTAAAGCGCGACCACCGCTAGGTAGCTTGCCGGGGACCATTTCACCTCGCTGGTCAGACAATGGAGAAACCCTCCCTCCCAATAGACAGCCATGCCGTATCCATTATCGGATTCGCACAGGGCAACTGTTCCAGTCAGTCTAGGTGATTCAACGATTTTTCCCCACTGTTGAAGTTGTTCTTTGAAAATGCTGTAGTCACCACGATGCAAGCGGCGATACCAGTCGCGGGTAGGTGCTGGTGTTTCGATCCCTTGCCAGGCCAACACGGTTCTTGTGAGGCTTAAGCAGTCCACCTTGCCGTGGCGTTCAGGGTCTGCGCCAAGGCGATAACCCATGCCCACCAAGCGGTGCGGGGGGATCATCGGTTGCTGATGCTTGCCGTGGAAGGTAGTTGGCCTACCAGATTGGTGGTCAGCACCCGTGTTGGAGCGTTGGCACCAACAGCATCAATGCCGCTACTCAACAGCACGATCAAGGCGTCCATGTCGTAGTTCAGGGATGCGGCCAACCAGGAATCTTCCATCAACTTGCGGCCCACGGCAAAGGTGGTGGGATTCATGGTGCAGGTGGTGACCTTGACGTTCCACTTGGACTGGACCGCCTGGGCGCCAATGCTCATGGCCAGTTGGTTGCTGGACAGCATCAGTTCGGCTTCTAGGTTGTCGCCAGTGCGGTTACGGGTGGCGCCGCGATACATGAACGCTAGGTAGCTGTAATCTTCGCTGTCGAGGCTGATAGCTGCACCAACTTGACCGTTTTGGTAGCGGCCCTGCACGACACCAGAAGAGTCGGTAATGCGGATGAAATTGCTGATTGCTTCCATTAGCGCATACCTAGGCGTGAACGCTGGCTACGAGAATTGCGAAGGCTGCTCATGCTTCTACTGAATCCACCCTCGGCACCTTGCTTGGCGGCTGCGTTACCCATGGCGCGAACCTGATCAACAGTTGCATATTCAACGTTGTTGATGACCACAGTCTCCAGCGTAAAGGCATTGCCTCCATCACCCATGCCGCCATTGCCCATGGCGCTACTGTCACCCAAAATGCTGGCGCCACGCTTACCCGCGGAGTAGTTGGACATCGCCTGCATCATCTTGCTGGCTGGAATGACGTACTCAGGTTGGCCACCTTCGCCAATGATCGCGTTGGTGGGGCCGGTGACATAACCGCCTGTTGCGTAAGGCGCAGGAATTCCAATTGGAGGTTCAGTTGCGTATTTATTCAGATCTTTCATATTTGCACTTTCAAGGGTTTTGCCGCCTTTTGCTCCACCAGCTATGCCGCCAAGTATGCTTCCAACCAATTGAGTAATTAACTTAATGGCCATCATTTTGACGGCATCGGCAATCATTTGAGTTGCCATTTTTGTGAAATGGCTTGCAATGCTTTGGAACAGGCTACGCAACGCTTCTTGCGCTGTCATTGCTCCAGTAATCATCCCTTCAAAACTGTTAGCAAAAGCATCGCCAATTGCGTTGGCAGCGCCAATAATTTGATTTACTGGATCAACTAATTCTTTAAGGTTATTTTTAATTTTATTATAAGCTTCATCAAGTCTTTCTCGTCTTGTTTTTTCGGGTGTAATTGTAGCTTTTGCTTCCGCAACTTTTTGTTCAGGCAATTTCTGCAAGTCTTCCAATTCCTTTTTAAGTCTTGCAACTTGATCTGCTGACAACCCGCGAGCTTCTGCCTCTGCCAAAGCAGCTTTAGCTAACGCTACTGCTGGTTCAAGTGACTTTTGAAGTGCCTTGCCAGCACGGTCAATTTCAACGTACTGTTTGGCAATTTCTGGGTTGATGCCTTCAGCAATCAAACGCTGATAAGCTTTGTCATCTTCAAGTTTTGTCTTATTTGCCAGGATGATGGCATTTAGGGGCTCTTGCTGTTGCTTAATATGTTGAGCGATTTCACGTTGGTATTGGTTTTCACTGGCAATCAATCCACTCCTGACGCCAAGCATTTTTGCATCTTTTTCATCCTGTGGAATTTTTTCACGTTGAATTGCAGCCGCTTGGGCAAGAAGATCGATTCCACGGCCAACCATTTGCAGGCGCATTACCTCCAATTGGTTTTGATCGTATTCGGCCTTGGCAATACGCGCTTTGATAACTTCTTGAGAAGCAAACAACCCATTGGCAGCCTGGATTTGAGCCAGTTCGCTTTCGCGTTCTTTCTTTGCTTTTTTTGCTTTCTTTTCTTTCCCTTGTGGTTCCACGCCTGGGCCAAGAGTGTTGGTTGTATCTGTTGTGGTTGTTTGAGCTTGCTTGAATTTAGTTGGGTCCAACCCAAGCACTGCTTGCGCCGAACCAATGCGTGCATTAGCCTGCATTTGGCGTTCATTTGCACTGGAAATTGTGGGCAAATTGGCACCAAATGCGTTCAAGACGCCACCGATATTTGCACTCTGAATAGCGCGACTACCAATTGATGTAAGTTCTTTTAATGTTTTCCTTTCGTTGTTAATTACCTGTTTTGCGATTGCTTGCTGCCTTACAACTTCTTCCTTGGTTGAGCCTGCAAACATTGCTGCCGCACCACCTGCCGCTTTTCGCCCGCGCAATTTATTGATTTCAGCCATTGCTGAAACAAGATTTTGTATTCCATTAACGGCAATGTTAACTGCAATTGCAATAACACCAAAGGCTGCCAATCTAGACAGAATGCCAAGCAGTCCAGCAGCTTTTACAGTTGCTGTACTCATGCCAGTTGTCAATGCATACATTGCAGCATTCCCGCGCAATGCAGCTGTTGCTGTCAATCCTGTTTGTATTGCCAACAAAGACATTGCGCCGCGCAGTAATGTGGCGACACCAGTAACCGCAGATATTGTTTTTTGAACCAGCAGAAGCTGTACTATTAACTTGACCAACTCGGCAACATTGTTTTTTATGGGATCTGGCAAAGAGTTAAATGCACCTGCAATGTTTGTAATTGCTTGGATAATCGGCAGTGCTGTTTCAAGCAATTTTGCCAAAATAGGGAGCAATGCGGTGCCAAGTGAAATTGCAGCAACTTCTGATGCTGCTTTCAGGCTATTGAGTTGACCCTGAAATGTTTTAAGTGATTTCTCAAAATCGCCTTGAACCGTGCCAGCGGCTGCCGCGCCACCTGCTGAAGCTTTAAGTTTTTCATATTCGTCACGATATTTCATCAATGACATCAAAGCCAGCTTGGCTTCTTTATCACCAAAGATTTGAGACAACTTAAATGGATCTCCGCCGGTAACCCGAGCTAGTTCTTTGACTGCCGCGTCCATGGGGTTGACCCCATTTTTTACTGCATTTTTAAGAACTTGTTCGATGTCAACGCCAAATTTCTTGAAGTTTTTAGCCGCATCTGGTGCGGTCATTTTTAGCAGCGCATCCGTCAGCCGCGTGGAGGCTTCTGCGGCTCCTGGTGCATCCTTGCGGACCATCTGCATCATTGCTGCCAATGAAATAGCGCCTTGTTTGCCGGTGATACCTAGTGAGGTGGCAGCAGACGCAATCGTCGGCATGAACTGAGCCATATCCTTTAGCTCAAAAGCGCCTGCCTTACCAGCAAACGCCAATGCGTCAAAGGTGGCTTTAAGTTCGTTAGGTTTGATTTTTAATGCACTTTGTAATTGAAAACCTGTTTTTGTAACATCCGTAAGCTCAGAGTTTGTTGCTGTAGCAACTTTGCCAAGCGTTTCAAGCGATGTCACCGCATCTGGCAAGTTCAAACCTTGAGCAACCAGATCCTGTAAGCCTTTTGCCAGCACTGTCGGCGCTAGGTTTGTCTTGGCTGGTGCCGACAGTTCTTTAAGTGCAACAGCTACTGCTTCAAGATCTTTTTGACTGGCGCTAGATGTTTTACCAATGTCGCTGATAATAGATTCAAATTCAGTAGCACTTTTTATTGCTTGCCCAAATGCTAAGCCAGTAGCTAGTTGGGCGCTAAGTCCACCCAAGGCGCCTTCAAGCATTCCAACACTACGAGTCGCCTGTGCCGTTGCAGCACTAAATTGTCTTATGCCATTAGACGCACCAGCGGCGCTACGTCCAGTTGCTATAAACCGACCGTTTGCATCGCGCAGTCGTGTACTTGCGTTGTTTACCGCGTTTTCAAGTTGCTGCGCAGCAGTAGTAAGTTTTTTAGTCTCAGAAACAGCGTTGCCGCTGCGTACCTGAAATTCAAGTCCTACTACTGCCACGGTTCGACCACTGCTATTGCGTCAGTCTACTAGCTACGCCGCTTGGCTTTGTCCATTTCCTCCCGTTCTCGTTTGCCCTTTATCTCGTAGTAGGCGGCAAAGTGAACAAACTCGTCGTCGGTGAGTTCCTGCCGCAACTGACTGACCGTCTTGCCTAGCTCGGTAGCAAGGAAAAATTCAAAGAACAGCCAGTTGTCGGCCTCTAGTCGTTTTTTACTTCGTCGAGTGGCTGGGCCTCACCAAGACCAAACAGGAAGAGTTCCAGTTCGTTCAGGACCGACTCAGGCAGTTCACGTTGCAGTTTGGCTGCATCGGCGGGCGCAAAGGCTTTTTTGCCATCTTCCAACTCAGCTATTTGGCACAGCATCTGGGTGCTGATTTCCAAAGCTTCGTCAGAACCGGCAAGGCCAGTTGCGCGTTTGCGATCGGCGCGGGTAATCGGCTTGAAGTACAAAGACAGCACTACGGTGCCGTCTTCCTTCTTGATGTTGAATTGACGCCGTTGGTTGAGGTCAAAAGCCCCGGTGAGAAGATCAACGGGGCGTGGTGTGGCAGGCATTAGATGGAGGTAGTAATGGCACCGTTCATGGTGAAGTTAACCGTCACCACTTCCAGTTCACCAACCGTAGCACCGTAATCAGTGGATGTGATCACGATGCTGCCGGTGATCTTTTTGCTGCCAGCTTCATCAAGGTAAAGTTCAACGCTGGCGTTGCCTTCATCCGTGACCGTGTTGGCGTCCCTGATCAGGTCAAGTTTGTCGCCAGCGCTGGGCGCGTCATACATGACCTCCATGCTGCCGCTGCCTGCAATCAGGCCGCCGATGTTGGCCTTGTAGGTTGCGCCTTGAGTGGTGGTCTCAAGTACATCCTTTTCCACGGTCATGGACCAGGAACGCACAGCGGCAATCTCAGAGATGCCGCCGCTGCTGTCCTTGTCAAAGAAAACCGTGCCCTGTTCGCCGCGATAGAAAGCCATGATCAGATTGTCGAGGTGGTGATGGTGCCACTGGTCACGAAGTTACAGGTGACAACCTCTAACTCCCCAACGGTGGCGCCGTAATCAGCAGAAGTAATCAACCCAACAAAGCTGATCCGCTTGGTGCCGGTGGTGTCAAGGAATAGCTCAAAGGTGGCCACACCTTGATCAGTTGCGGTGTTTGCCGCCGTGATGAAAGCCTTGGTTTCATCTGCACTGCTGGCTGTGTACATCAGCTCAACACTGCCAGAACCAGAAATCAAGCCGCCGATGTTGGCTTTGTAAGTAGCGCCCAAAACGGTGGTTTCCAGCACATCTTTTTCGATGGTCATTGACCACGAACGGGTAGATGCAATGGTGGAGTTGGCAGAACCAGCATCGTCAAATTTGACGGAACCTTGTTCGCCGCGATAGAAAGCCATGGTTAAAGATCCTCGAAGGTTTCAAAGGTCATTCTGACCTGAGTTTGGAAGTACCCTTCGGGAGACGGCGTGGCCACCACCTCTGGGCCTGTTGGGGGATCAAAACGAACCCCGGATACGACAATTCTATTGTAAAGGTCTCTTACTCTTTTGCCGACGGTCAGATTGGCGCTGGGGCCAACACCTTTGGCAGAGAAGATGTTTACAACAATGACACCGATCACGCTGTTGCTGGCGCCAGCAGTGCTGCCCATGGTCATGTAGTTGTTGGCGCCAAAGCTGACAGAACACTGTGCCCAGGTGCTGCCTGGTGTGGGCGTGTATGCCACGTTATGGAACACCACTGGTATGACTGGCACGATGGCTAGTTCGGTAGCGAGCCTGCCTTCCACGATGGCGCGGATTGCGTTGAGATCTAGTGCGGCCATTAGCCTTGCCTCCCGATGTAATCAGCTAGTTGCCTAGCACGGTTGGCCATTTGAACTGCAATGATGTCGATCCATCCTGCTGGCGCTTGAGTGCTGTGGCCATTTGCAAGTGGCTCAGCGTATGGAAGTGTGTTGTGGATGTTGTAGGTGTTGCCCATGCGCTCATTGCCAGGTGTGTAGTTGATGCCAGTCAAAGCGGTTGGCGCAGGACTCCCTGGTGGTGATGTTTTGCCTATATTTTCCCCTTTGCTTGCTTGCTGCGGCCCAGCGTCATAATTCCCGGTGGCATTTTCACCAACAACCCAGCTGGCGCGGAAACGACCCGTGTCTACTGGGCTTTGTGCTTTAAGTTCTGCGTCTGTCTCAAGTACGACTACGCGCATCAGCATGTTCATCTGGTCTTGACAGAAGTCACCAATGTCAACAATGTTGATGCGTCTTGCCATGATCAGGCTCGCAGGACCAGTTCGTAGGTGATCGCTTGGTTGTCTTGCTCGATGGTCTGCACGGTGATGATCTGGTGCGACACGGTGCTGATGATCACGCGGTCGGCGGTGCTTGGCGTTACGGCCAGGTCGGTTGCTGCGATGAACAGCCGCTTGTCACCGGCTTGGATCAGTTCGTTGACCTCACGGGCGTTCACATCTTGTAATACGCCACGCAGGGCATAATCCGTCGCCGTCTCCGTTACCGCGCCTGTGGAGGCGTTGTAGGTGCCACTGGTGACCCGCCTATAGGTCAACGCACCACCAAACTTGCCCATCAGCTTGGAGGCGGTCTTCTGTAGTGAGGAAGCTAGTGCCATCAGAGCTTGTAGGCAATGCAGTGGCCAGCCGACAGGTTAATACTGGTGAAAACACCATAAATCGTTACTCCAGCGGTAGGAGTATGGCCGGCCAATGATGCCCCGTCATAGTTGGTGCTAATAATTTCAGTGATTGCTGCGCTGCCCAAAAAAGTAATCGCACACCAGCGGCCAGTCACTGTTGTTGCGGCGTCAACAAAAGTTGCGCCTTTGGAATAATCAATGCCTAATACGTTGGAATCACTC
>Ga0114979_10001915_pt1 | contig 14064 bp, 15 predicted proteins | sample S_140625_EF_Meta_FD_87315 | JGI IMG/M metagenome (GOLD analysis project Ga0114979, IMG submission 87315) | Freshwater microbial communities from Lake Simoncouche, Canada to study carbon cycling - S_140625_EF_MetaG | ecosystem: Environmental > Aquatic > Freshwater > Lake | place: Lake... | reverse complement strand
ATTGGGATTTACTTCGAATTTATGATACAAGTGATAAGTATGGAGATCGCCAACAACAGGTAGCGAATCAGCTGGCTCACTTCGTTAAATTTACCCCAATTTTTCCTGACATAATTAAAAGAGCAGAGTCTTTTGCAAGGCAGGCAAAACATCCCAATGTGATTAGAAACTTTCTGAAACAAGCTTCCGCTGATCGGCCCAGATGCTTCATCGCCACTTCCGCTTTTGAAAATCCCGCCTCTTTAGAAGTTCAAACCCTTCGCTTGTACCGCGATTTAAAATTAAAAAAATCAAAGTGGGGAAGAAATTTTATTTTTCAATACTATCGATTTTCTCCAATGATAGCCTGTTTTTTAGACAGACATAATTCTTTGAAACCCATGGTACGGTTCGTTCTGCGGCTCTTGATTAAATGCGTTAGCTAATATTTTCAATATCTACTTGCCATTGCTTCTGATGACGATGAGGATTTTGCAATGATTCATGATTATGTTGTTATAGGAAGTGGCCTTACAGGACTAGTCGTTGCCAATCGGCTTTCTCAAGAAAGCAGCAAGGTTCTTTTGCTTGAAGCCTCAGATCAAATCGGTGGTTGGCTCGGTCGACCTCACTTGCCGTTTGTTCCCGGAAATGATGCCGGTCGTAGCGCACTTCTTAACTTAGAGAATTTACTTAATTTGAAAATCATGGGCCCTACTTTAGAATCCAACCCCTTGACGTTTGATAGCGCCGAACTCAAACCCTTTCTTGGCTTTGGTGAAAAGACCCCCGAATTTTACGATGAGATTTCTTACTACTGTCACTCTAAAAAAATTGAACTTAAGCTGTCTCCGACTGAATGGATTGTTAGATTAGTCGCTCAGTACAAGGGCCAATCTGCCACAAGATCCATTGTAACGAAATTTCAAATCGAAGATGGAAAAGTCCAATCTGTGACAGTTAACGGATCCAAGAAAATAGCCGGTCATAATTTTATTTTTTGTGGAGATATCAAAGATCTCGAGCGCCTGATCCCTCAGGATTTTAACAGTCCAAAAACAAGAACAAAAATTTCTAAAACCAAAACCTGGACTCGCGCCACATTGGTCATCGATCACAAAACAGAAGTCACTGATAACTCTCAACTGCACATTCTTATTGGTTCCGCACAAGAAGAAGTCGTCACTTGTGTTGGACAATTTCAAAATTCAACAAGCACTTGGACGACCTTTGTTTCTGATGAAGATGCTGAAGATCCCGAAATCACAGCTCAAGCCCTGAAGCATATCAAACGACAGATTAAACGTGCTTACCCCAACTCATTTCCCGATCAACTGTCCGAAAAAATTGTCGTGCAGTCAGGTTTTGGTGGTCATTTTGATGTTAAACTCAATGCAAATCTGACCTGGCCAGATCTGGAAAATCTTTGGATGGGCTCTTCTGGATTTCACGCTGATAGGAATATTTTAGGAGCCCTTCAGCAGTCATGGCTTGTCCTGGCTTCCCTCGGTTTTTCAGTTGAAAGGCCAACAACAGAACCTGGCGAAGTCCTTGCTGAGTCTTTCACCTAGAGACCTCGGCTTTTAGGTCTGTGAATTAAAATACGATTCGAACCGAAGCTCTTTGTTGGTTTTGAGTGTTTTTGTCAGTTACGATCAAAAATTCACAGGTCGCACGAAATTTGTTTGATTTGTTTTGAATCTGAATTTCGTAAGTTCGGACATAAAGTTGATGAGCTCTGTCGTACCCCGAGAAAGAAATCAGAGTTTTTTTATGAACACAGTCAGTATTCTGATCCAATTCCAAAACAACAGGTAGGTCTGTACTTTTCGTCTTAACATCTAACGAAAGTGAAACCTCAGACGTCGAACCCGAGTTACGACTTGTAACCAAATTGAATTCATTCATTTTGATTTCCACAGAATTCGTCGAGTAAGCAGCGGCCGTCGCGGCAGCCAAAGAGAGAGAAAAAATAACTAGAATTTGAGTGAGCATTCTGACTCCTTTAAAGTGTTTTGACGAGTAGCATTATAATTCACTGTTTTGCAAGCTTTCGACCTGGATCTTGAAAGGATTTGCACTTTGTACAGCACTTTGCTATCCCAATCAGTCAAATACACACTCCAGATTACGCTCTGGTCCCCCAACTTGGTTGATGGGGGTCGCATCCTGAAGGGAACTCTTTCCTTAAGGCTCTGATCCGGAGGAGGCCCAACCAGAAAACAGGAGATACTATGGCAAGCATTACCATGAAAGAAATGCTCGATGCAGGCGTGCACTTCGGGCATCAAACTCAACGATGGAACCCAAAAATGAAACCTTACGTGTACACATCACGTGGTGGGATTCACATCATTGACCTTCAAAAAACATTGGTTCGCGCTCAAAAGGCAGCAGACTTCATCAAAGATGTCGCAGCTAACGGCGGACGATTGATTTTTGTTGGAACTAAAAAGCAAGCGATCGAGCCCGTTATGGAAGCGGCTCAACGTTGTGGTCAATACTATGTGACTAAGCGCTGGCTTGGTGGAATGTTGACGAACTTCGAAACGATTAAATCATCAATCGCTCAAATGCGCAAAATCGACAAATTGAAAGAATCAGGCGAACTTGCTTTTTTAACAAAAAAAGAGCGCGCTCGTATTGAAAAAGAATACCTTAAGCTTTCTGAATTCTTAAACGGTATCCGTGATCTTAAAACAATGCCCTCTGCCATGTTTGTTGTGGATCTTCCCAAGGAACATATCGCGGTTGCTGAAGCAAAAAGACTTGGCATTCCAGTTGTAGCGATTGCTGATACAAATTCTGATCCTGAAATCATTGATTTTCCAATTCCTGGAAATGACGATGCGATCCGATCGATCAAGTTGTTTGCAGCTTTGGTTGCTGATTCCTATATCGAAGGCGCTAAGATTTACGAGCAAAAAGTTCGCTCTATGTCTGATAAGCAACTTGATTCTGACAAAGAAGCTAAAACTGAAGAGCCAGAAGCACCTAAAAAGCGTCCTGCAAAAGGTGGCGCTCGTCAGGAAAAAGACAAAAAGCCTGAAGCACCTGCAATCGTTAAAGTTTCTAAAGCCAGAAAACTTGTGGCCGCAGGAACTGCTGATGATATCGAGATTCAAGCTGAACTTGAAACTCCTGCTGAAACAACTGAAGAAACCCCTGAGTAATCAGGGGTTCGCCTTTTAATTCTAATTTTACAATTACAAGATTCTAAAAATTCTTAAGGAGATTTTATGTCGATTTCCGCCTCTCAAGTTAAAGAACTGCGCGAAAAAACAAGCGCAGGTATGATGGATTGCAAAAAAGCTTTGGAAGAAACTCAAGGCGATTTTGAAGCTGCTGTCGAATGGCTTCGCAAAAAAGGTCTTTCTTCGGCTGCTAAAAAATCAGGTCGAATTGCTGCCGAAGGCGCTGTTTTTGCTCAAGTTAAAAATAATGTTGGTGTTGTTGTCGAAATTAACTCTGAAACTGATTTCGTAGCACGAAATGATGGATTCAAGGCTTTCGTACAAAATGTAGCTGATCATGTTCTTGCAACAAAAAGCACGACAGATATTCTTCAGCAACCTTACTCAAAAAATCCCTCACAAACCATGGAAGATCTAGTGAAGGAAAATATTGCGACCATTGGTGAGAACCTCGTCATTCGCCGCGCAGAAAAATACGAAGGAACAGCAAACTCTGTTGCTCATACATACATACACGGTGAAGGCAAAATCGGAGTGATGATTGAGGTTTCTGGACCCTCAACATCTGCTGACGTCAAGACTGCAGCTCAAGACATCTGTCTTCACATTGCAGCTATGAATCCGATGGCGATCTCTGGTGATCAGATCCCTGCGGCTGTTGTTTCAAAAGAAAAAGAAATTTTAAAAGCAAAAGGCCTCGAGCAAGGAAAGAAGCCCGAAATGATCGACAAGATCGTTGAAGGTCAAATCAGAAAATTTTTGGCTGAGAACTGTTTATTAGAGCAGTCTTTTGTTAAAAATCCAGATTTGAAAGTAACTGAGTACTTAAAAGAAGCCTCTAAAAAAGTGGGCGCTGACGTTCAAGTGAAGCGCTTTGTCCGCTTCGAGCTTGGTGAGGGCATCGAAAAAAAGAAAGACGATTTCGCTGCTGAAGTTGCAGCTCAAACTGCTGCTGCAATGAAGGGACACTAAAACCGTGGCAGGCCTCAAATACAAACGCATTCTGTTAAAACTTAGCGGTGAAGCCTTGGCCGGTAATCTTGGCCAAGGGATTAACCCGCAAGTGATTCAGCAGATTGCTCAAGATGTTGCCGAGGCCCATCGTTTAGGTGTTGAGATTGGTTTAGTTATTGGTGGTGGAAACATTTTTCGTGGTGTTTCTGCCTCTGCCCAAGGAATGGATCGCGCAAGTTCAGACTATATGGGAATGCTTGCCACTGTTATTAATGCCTTAGCTTTGCAGGATGCTCTCGAGAAAGAGGGCATTCCTACCCGTGTACAATCGGCCATTGCAATGGCTGAAATTGCCGAACCTTACATTCGTCGAAAAGCGATCAGACATCTCGAGAAAGGTCGCATCGTGATTTTTGGTGCTGGCACTGGAAATCCTTTTTTCACTACAGACACAGCGGCAAGCTTACGTGCGATGGAAATCAGTGCAGATATCATTATGAAAGCCACAAAAGTTGACGGCATATATGATAAAGATCCCGTAAAACACAAAGATGCTATTAAATTTGATAAGATTAATTACATTGAAGTCCTCAATTTGGGGCTTCAGGTCATGGATTCTACTGCAATCAGTCTTTGCATGGACCATAAACTACCTATTTTAACCTTTGATCTAATGAAAAAGGGGAATATCCTAAAGGCAATCACTGGTGAGGCAATCGGAACCCTCGTCCACTAAAGGAGACTCGTATGGTCGACCAAGTTAAAAAGCAAACTCAAGATAAAATGGCGAAAGCACTGACATCATTAACGGATGAATTTAAGAAAGTCAGAACAGGACGAGCTCAAGTTTCAATGCTCGATAACATCAAAGTGAATTATTACGGAAATCCCTCTCCATTGAATCAAGTTGCTTCAGTGTCTACTCCTGATGCAAAGACATTTTTGATCGCTCCCTGGGAAACTTCAATTTTAAAAGAAATCGAGCAATCCATCGTTAAATCTGACATCGGGATGGCACCCATCAACGATGGTAAAGTGATTAGACTGAAAGTTCCTGATTTGACAGAAGAGCGACGTAAGGATTTAGCAAAGCAAGTCAGTAAAATTGCTGAAGAATCCAGAGTTTCAATTCGCTTGATTCGACGTGATGCAAATGAAGCTCTGAAAAAGGCAGCTAAAGACAAAGTCATCAGTGAGGATGAAACAAAACGCGGTGAAACTGAAGTTCAAAAAGTGACTGACGAATTCATCAAAAAAGTGGATCAAGTCGCTAAAGAAAAAGAACAAAGCATCCTGACTTTATAGGAACAATGATGAAATTGCCTGGTCACCTTGCAATCATAATGGACGGTAACGGTCGCTGGGCGAAGCGAAAGAATAAGTCACGTCCTTTTGGTCACATCAAAGGGACACAGGTTGCTAAATCAATTATTCAAGAATGTGCTCGATTTAAGATTTCTTACCTGACTTTGTATGCATTCAGCTCTGAAAACTGGCAAAGACCGCCAATGGAAGTTTCAATTTTAATGAAGCTTCTCAAAAAGTACTTAAAAAAAGAGACCTCAAACTTAATCAAAGAAAATATCAGATTTCAAACAATCGGAAATACTTCATTATTATCTACAGATATTTTAGAAATCATAGAAGATGCAAAGAAAAGAACTGCACAATGTACAGGAATGACTCTGACATTTGCTCTTAGCTACGGTGGTCGCCAAGAAATTTCCGATGCGGTCAAGGCAATTGCCGCTAAAGTTAAAAATAATCAGCTCGATTTATCTTCAATCAATGAAGAGCTCGTCCGCGGATATTTGCAGTCTCAAGTTCTTCCTGATCCAGATTTGATTTTACGTACCAGTGGCGAAAAAAGAATCTCCAATTTTTTGCTATGGCAGTCTGCCTACTCAGAACTTTATTTTTCTGAAAAACTTTGGCCTGAATTTACAGAGGCTGATTTAGCAGAAGCCCTTCGTGACTTTTCTACCCGAGAAAGAAGATATGGGCGAGTCTCTCGCTCCAATCCAAATGAATTCACTCTTAACTAGATCACTTACAGCCATCGTTGCACTTCTAGTCATTGGCATTTGTTATTATTTTTTACAGCTCTCTGGTCTCAAATTGATCGTCCTCGCAGGCGTGATGCTTGGTAGCTACGAGCTCAACTCGGTTCTTTTTGAAAAAACAGGACTTCGTACAAGTCGAGTTTTATTTTTCATTTTTAACCTTCTCATTTTTCTTTTGAGCTCTTGGCGCCCGGCCTACTCGGCTTTGTTTCTTTCGTTTTTCTTTGTTTGTTTTTGTGTCTGTATTATCAGCCTAAATCGAAAGATGAATATTTTAGATCAGCTGTCTGCTTATCAGGCGAAAGCTGCACTTGGTTTCTTCTACATCGGCTTACTGCCCTCATTCGCTGTTCAGCTGATTGAAATGCCATTAGGACTTTTTTGGTTTATGAGTTTGCTCTGTATCGTTTTTGCCGGCGATATTGGCGCTTATTTTATTGGAATGCTTTTTGGTCATAAAAAAATTATGCCCAATATTTCTCCGAAGAAAACTTTGGCGGGAGCTTGGGGCGGATTGATTTTTTCCTTGGGAACTGGACTTTTGTGCAGTCTATGGTTTTCCCATATTGAGACCTGGAAGTTTGCAATCCTGTCTGTCGCCACAGGTGTTATTGCACAATTCGGAGACTACTTCGAATCTCTTCTTAAGCGAGTTGCTAATGTGAAAGACTCTGGCGATTTAATGCCAGGCCACGGAGGCATTTTAGACCGAATTGACGGTGTTTTATTTGCAGTCCCAATTTTTTTACTTGGTGCCATTGTTCTTGAAAATCTTCTCTAGTCACTAGACAATTGGGTATGGAAATCATACTCAGCGTTTTGAATCTCATTTGGTTTAAAGTTGTCCCTTTTGTATTGCTATTAGGCATCCTTGTTTTTGTCCACGAGCTTGGACATTTTCTAGTTGCCCGCCTCAATGGTGTAAAAGTTGAAGTCTTCAGTTTGGGTTTCGGAAAAAAATTATTTCAGTTCAAGCGGGGTGATACAGTTTATTGCCTTTCCTTAATCCCGCTGGGTGGGTACGTAAAAATGTTTGGTGAACAACCAGGGGATGCCATCAGCGATGAACTCAAAGCTGTGTCATTCACTCACAAACATGTCCTAAGAAGAATTTCCATCGTCCTGGCCGGCCCATTAATGAACTTGTTTTTTGCAGTTTTTATTTTCGGTGTTGTTGCAACCATCGGTGAAGATAAAAGGCCCGCAGTTATTGGTGATGTCAGCACCGGCAGCAAGGCTTTCGATAATGGCTTTAGATCCGGAGATCAAATCCTCAAGGTTTCTGGGGTACCTGTAAAAACTTGGGATGATTTACAAGTTCAGCTGGATCTAAAAGTTGGTCAGAGCATTGATATTGAAGTTAAAAATGTCGATGAAGCCACTCAGATTCTGAGCTCAGTTGTAACAACGACCGAAAACCCCAACCCTTTAGCCCCTTCAAAAATAGCGGGAACCATCGACGGACTTCAGTTTATTTCGAAGGCTTCCTACGTGGCCATTCAGCCTGGATCCCTTTTTGATTCTGTAGGGCTTAAAACGGGCGATCGAATCACAAAGTTCAACGGTCAAGAGATTCGCTTCTGGAGAGATCTTGAAAAAGTTTTCTCGACACTTCCTGCCGGAGAGCAGGCCTCAATTGATGTGGAGCGAACTGCAAATAATTCAGAAAAACCAGAAACACTTTCTGTCAATTTCGTGGCACCTGCAGCTTCTGGACTGACTCGTGTAGGTATCGAATCTCCTGATCTTTATTTGGCCCATGTTTTTCCTAAGTCTCCTGCTCAATTAGCAGGACTCGCTGTTGGTGATAAATTGATGGAAATCAATGGTCAAACGCTAAGCTCATGGGATCAGGTTTTAGAAAAAATTAAATCCTATGAAGAATCCACTGGAACAATTAAGTTATCAATCGCTCGCGGAAGTGAAATCAAAAAATTTGAAATTCTTCCTAAAATGACTTCTCAAATGACCCCCAATGGAAAAGAAGACAAGCGTTTTACGATTGGGATTTCCCCTTTACTTTCTATGACTGCAGAAAAAAGTATCGTGGTAAAATCAGCAAGCCTTGGTGAGTCCGTATCGAAGGGTTTTGAGAAATCATACGATTACACAGTGATGACCTTGTTAAGTTTCGTTCGTTTGATCAAAGGTGATATCTCACCCAAAAATGTAGGTGGTGTCATTTCCATTGGAACAGCTGCCAGCGAATCTTTTAAAGCGGGAATTCATTATTTTCTTCAAATGATGGGAATTATTTCCATCAGTCTTTTTGTACTCAATTTATTGCCGATTCCAGTTCTTGATGGCGGACATTTGGTTTTTTATATCGTTGAGCTCATCAAAGGTTCACCTTTAAGTCTTAGAAAAATGGAATTAGCACAGCAAGTTGGCCTCATGCTTCTTATGAGTTTGATGTTGTTTGCTCTTTATAATGATTTTTCGAGGTTGTTTGGCTTCGGGACTTACTAATGAATCTGTTGGCTTTTGAATCCAGCACTCGACTTGGAAGTGTTGCACTTTTTCAGAACGGCCAATGCACTCACTTTAAGGAAAGTGATATTCAAAGAAGCCATTCGGAAAATTTACAATTCTTTGCGGTTGAAATTGTTAAGCGGGCCGGACTCAGCTTTTCTGACATCGATTGTTTTGCAACAGGTATTGGTCCAGGAAGTTTTACTGGAATTCGAGTTTCACTGAATGCAGTTAAAACTTTTTCTTACGCGTTCTCTAAGCCTTTGGTCCAGGTAGATTCGCTTCATGCTTTAGCTTTTCAAAATCAAACTGCAGACCTACCACTACTTCCCTTGATCAATGCTTACAAAAATATGTCCTACTACGGAGTCTATCGACAAGCTCAAGGGCTATTGTCCACAGAGGTCCAGCCTTCGGTGATTCAAATGAAGCAAATCGGTCAAATTTTAACACAACCACATCTGACTTTTGGTGATGGTTATCTTGCTTACGAGAAATTTATTCCGGATTCACTGAAGTCAAAAATGATTCGCCCGCAGAATCCACAGGACTATCCCCATGCGAAGTCCATTGGAGTTTTAGGTTTAGAAAAGTTGAAAAAAGGCCTCACTTTAGACTGGAAATTATTAAATCCCCTTTATATTCGCTCATCAGAAGCCGAAGAGACTGCACAAGGAATAGTGTGGTCACCTCTCGACTTCAAGGAGTGAGTCTCGTGGACTTTGAAAAAGTATCGCTGAAAAAAAAGAATTCTCCATGTATTTGGGGCGTTTCCTCTGGCAAAGGTGGTGTGGGAAAAACATTTATTTCCACTTCACTTGCACTGACAGTTTCTAAACTTGGACACAGAGTTGTTCTTGTGGATTTCGATCTCACTGGCGCAAACTCCCATACGGCATTAGGGATAGACCCTTCACATTTAAATTTAAGACATTATTTTGAATCAACAAAAACATTAGACGAAGTGATTTTGAACACACCCCATCCAAACCTTCAATACATTCAAGGTTTTTGGGACTCTTGGGGACCCGTTAGTATCGAACCTTCGCATATTAATCAATTTTGGAAAGATCTTAAAAACATTGATGCTGATTATTTAATTATTGATCTTGGTACTGGGTTTTATGAGCACCATATGAATGTTTTTAAGCGTTGTGATGAGAAATTTTTGATCACAACACCCGAGCCTACAAGTATCGAGAAAACTTACCGTTTTATCGAGTCTTTTATCTGTTCGACTCTTAAGGAAAACTCAACAGCCGACGCATACGGAAAGCTCATGTACGTTCTAAGAGATCATCGCCAAAGAATCTTGCCAGATCCCTTCTCATTCAAACGTTACCTTAACAGTCATGAAGGTTTTATTTTCGACCATTTCGAACAACTCTCTAAAAAACCTGTGCAGTTGATTGTCAATTCTGTTCGGAGTTCACAACAAATAGAATTGGGTCACTCGATGAAGTCTGTGGCCTGCAAGTACTATGATTTATCCTTAGAGTTTGCCTCAGCCATCGACTTTGACAATGCGGTGTGGCAGTCGCTAAGAAATAGAGAACCGGTTTTAATTGCCCAACCATTTACGCCTTTGTCTGGACAGTTTCTTTCTTTGTGTAAACATATGATTGATCCTGAAGAGCTTCGAGCCGTAGTATAGATATATGCCTCAGCTACCAAAGCATAATTATTATGAAATTTTAGAACTTCCAACGAATGCAGGCCAGCACGAAGTCACGACTGCCTACGACCGCGCAAAACGAACTTACTCCGGTGAAAATCCAGCTATTTATACTGTATTCTCAGACTCAGAAGCACGAGAGCTATTGGGACTTATCGAAGAAGCCTACTCTATTTTAGGAAATAAAACCTTAAGATCAATCTACGATCAAAGATTACTTTCAAGCCAATTTTCTATCGATGATCTTTCTTACAGCTCTATTTTAGGTGCCAGTAAGCAATACTATCCCGAGCACAAGCCCGAACAGAAAAGACCTCAATATCAAAAAAATTCAGACTTTGAAAAAGAAATTCTTTCTCGAACAACATGGGACGGAGAATTTTTAAAGCGTGTTCGAGAATACAAAGGCCTTTCAATCGAACGAGTCAGTGAAAAAACAAAAATTAATCCTTATTATATTGCCTCCATCGAAAAGATGGAGCCCTCAAGTCTGCCTGCCAGTGTCTTTGTCAGAGGTTACGTCAGCCAAATCGCAAAGGAAATGGGACTGAACGAAAAAACGGTGGCAGATTCCTATATTTCATTATTTAAAAAGAAGACCTAGTGCCTCACCTTAAACTTGAATTCAAAATTCAGGCTGATCAGGTCAATGATCGATTAGACCGAATCATTTCAAAGTTGGATCAAGTTCGATCTAGAACCAAAGCTGATTTTTTAATTAAGCAGGGTTTGGTTGAGGTGAACCAAAAAGTTGTAAAATCCTCTTATCTGACAAGACTTGATGATGCAATTTTAGTGATGATTCCAGAAGAAAAAAAGATAACCTTAAAGCCTGTTGATATTCCACTCGATATTCATTTTGAAGATGATGATATCATTGTCGTTAACAAACCTGCAGGGCTTGTTGTTCACCCTTCTGCTGGCCATGAATCAGACACTTTAGTCAATGCACTGCTTAATCATACAAAAAATTTATCAATGCGTTTTAATGAAACCAGGCCTGGAATTGTTCATAGACTCGATAAAGAAACCAGTGGGCTTCTTGTTGTTGCGAAAAATGATCGTGCCCATGAAAAGCTAGTTGAAGACTTTCAATCCAGATCCATTCATCGGATTTACAAAGCTGTTTGCCATGGAACACCAAAGCAGCTGACCGGACGATGTGAATCACAGTTGGGCAGACACCCAGTGGACAGAAAAAAATATGCCTCTGTTGAAAATGGAAAATTAGCCGCCACTCAGTTTAAAACTTTAAAGTCTGCTCACGGCCTCAGCCTTATGGAATTAAAGCTTGAAACAGGAAGAACACATCAAATCCGTGTTCATTTAAGTGAACTGCAACATCCCCTTGTCGGAGATCATCTCTACGGTGCAGATAAAAAAGTGAAGGCAGTGACAGTTCAAACAATCCAAAATGAAATTAAAAGCTTAAATCGATTTCTACTTCATGCTGAACAATTGGGATTTCATCACCCGATTAAGAAAAATTGGCTTCAATTTCATAAGGAATGGCCAAACGAGATTTTAGCATTGATAATAAAATGGAATCTTGCCGATGTTTAAAGAAACAGATCTTGGCTTTGAATTATTAACAAATGATTATCTGGTTTTTTTTGGGAAGCACAAATCTCAGCTGCAAAAGATTCGCCAAAGTTATCCTTATTTAGATTGGACCCAACTTAAGCAAGTCCATGGTCACAAGCTCGTTGAGACCCTTAGACCTGAAATTGATATTCAAACAGCAGATGCCCATTGGACGACTTTGACTAAAGTGGGACTGATAACTAAAACCGCAGATTGTATTCCCATTCTTGGTTTTAACGATTTGACTAAGGCTATTTTGTCCATCCACTCGGGATGGCGAGGAGTTGCTAACCAGATCACAAGAATCTCTTTAGAAGATTTATCAGCGGCTCATCCAATAAAAGCATGGAAAATATTTATTGGTCCTCACATCCAGCAAGTGTCTTTTGAAATTCAACAAGACACCGTCGATCAACTTCAAAATTGTAGTTCCCTTGATAAAAACCTGTGGTTGAAAAAAGTTCCCGAGGGCTTCAAAGCAAACTTAAGTTTAATTCTTCTTCAACAACTGATCGATTGCGGAATACCCAAAGATCAAATTTACTTTTTAAACCTAGATACTAAATCAGATCTGCGATTTCATTCATTTCGCAGAGATAAAGAGCTTTCAGGTCGGCAATCAAGTTTCATTGCTAAAATTTCTTGATTTTTGTTTACTCCACACCGAATCTAAATAAAGATTAATTATGTTAGTCCTTGATTTCATGATGGCAGGACTTTTTGGACTTTGCCTTTACTTGTTTATTAAGAATCCTCTTTCAAAAAAATACGATACACCCCCATGGACAGATCCACTGTTAGGCTTTGTTTTAACGATGGTCGTGGTGGGATATTTTTATATTTTTCACTACGCCATAAAGATTATTCCAGAAAATGAATTCAGTCCCTGTGGTAAAAGATCTGTACAGATCGAGTGTTATGCTGTTTCTGAAGAGACCTGTATGATTGCTTGGAACTCTTCACGTGGAAGTTGTGACGAACGCGTAGAAGAAATTATCAAAGAGCGTCCAGCAGCGCTTGTGGGAGCTTTCTTAAACACATGCATCAGTCGTAATTTTGATAAAGTGATGCACTACAACCGACGAAACGAAACTCAGAGTAACTGCATGTCTTATTTTTCGGAAGTTGATAAGAAATAAGATAAAAAATGGTGGCTTGAGACGGAATTGAACCGCCGACACAAGGATTTTCAGTCCTCTGCTCTACCAACTGAGCTACCAAGCCACATAAATGCGGGAAGTGATTTTCTAACTTTTATGACTACTTGAAGTCAACCATTCACACCTTATCCAGTGCTAATTTTAAGTCGTTCATCAGATCATCTAAGTCCTCAAGACCCACAGATAGCCTGACTAATGTGTCGTCAATACCCAGAGCTTTTCTATTTTCTAAGGGGACGCTAGCGTGCGTCATGATCGCGGGGTGCTCAATCAATGATTCTACACCACCTAAGCTTTCTGCCAAGGCAAACAGCTTTACATTTTCTAGCAGGGTTCTAGCTTCAGAGATTCCACCCTTCATGAAAAGAGTGATCATCCCACCCATTCCAAGCATTTGATCTTTTGCGAGGCCATGCTGAGGATGTGAGCTTAAACCAGGATACAAAACCCTATCGATCTTGGGATGCTTTTCTAGAAACTGAGCGACGGCTAAAGCACTTTCTGCATGAGCCTTCATTCGGATGGGAAGTGTCTTAAGACTTCTGAGGCACATAAAAGCATCAAAGGGACTTTGAATTCCGCCCATAGAATTACTTAAAAAGGCGATTTTTTCAGCAATTTCGTCACTATTCGTAACAACAGCACCGCTGACCAGATCTGAATGGCCCCCAATGTACTTAGTTGCCGAATGGACAACCATATCAGCACCTAATGTGATAGGTCTTTGGAAATAGGGGCTCATGAAAGTGTTGTCCACGACAACCAGAATATTCTTCTCACGAGCCATTTTTGAAATTTTTCTGATATCAACAAGCTTAAGCGTTGGATTTGTAGGTGTTTCTAACCAAACCATCTTCGTATTTGATTTTACAGCTTTCTTAAAATTTTCGGGATCCGTTAGATTCGTGTAAGTGAAATCAAGACCATTGTGTCGCAAAACTTTATCAAACAAACGAAATGTACCACCGTACATATCATCATTT
>Ga0114979_10001912_pt1 | contig 14081 bp, 15 predicted proteins | sample S_140625_EF_Meta_FD_87315 | JGI IMG/M metagenome (GOLD analysis project Ga0114979, IMG submission 87315) | Freshwater microbial communities from Lake Simoncouche, Canada to study carbon cycling - S_140625_EF_MetaG | ecosystem: Environmental > Aquatic > Freshwater > Lake | place: Lake... | reverse complement strand
CATCTTCATAGTCTTCTAATATCTTTTTATCCTTTTCTTCACTTAAATAGTATTGTATTTTTTTATCTTTTTTAACTTTTTTTGGTAATTCTAATTTTTCAATATTTTCAATAACTAAATTTTCAATTACTATTTCTTTAAATTTAAACCCTACAAAATCTATTGCACCCTTTTTTGGTTTTTCTGTATAGGTTGAGCTTCCTGCTATTTCTGTAATTATATCTTTGAATTTCTCAATAGTAATTTTATTTTCTGATACAAAATCTTTATTATCTCTCTTAAATTTATTCCATATTTCTGTCGATGTTATTTTACTTTCATCATTTACATATTCCATATTCTTATTCCACCATTCATCTATTTTACCATTTAATTCAAATTTTACATTTACTATTTCATTAGACACTAATGATAACATTTCTAATAAATCGTTATCCATTTGTTTTAATACATTAAATGACGCATTAACACTTCTTCTAATCTCTGAAGATCTTTCCTGTAATTTTTCTATTTGTTTCTTAAATAATAATTCATTCTCTCTATATTTGGACAATTCACCATCTTCTTTGGAAATATTTTTTGTCAATCTAGTAAACTCATTACATATAAGCCAAGCTTGACGCAGTATATTTTGCGGTTCTTTATTATCTAATAAATTATTTATAAATAATATACATTTTACACCAGCATCTGTAGTTATCCATTTACTCGTTATTGGAAATCTATTGTAATCACAAATATTTGAATTTAGAGAGACCATCCAAGCAAAATTCATATTATCGTTTGTCATTAAATCTGCTTCTATCTTATTTACTTCTTTTTTTTGAACACTTCCTGAATAATTTTTTGAATCAACCAAAACATTAAATTCTTTAAAAAATAAATGAAAGTCACCTTTGTGACCTTGTTTTGCTTTATTTTCTATTCTATATCCTGTAAAATCTTTAAAGGTATCTGACAGTTGTTCAAAAATATTCTCTCCATCATCTCCAATTGATATAGACGTTTTGGAAATATTTTTATTAATTATTTTTTCAGCTTTGTCAAAAATTTCTCTATTTAATTGATTTTGTCTATCCTTTTCTTCTAACAGTAGATCATATTTCTGTCTTGTTTTTTCTACTTCATTTTGTATCAACTCATTATTTCCTATTTCATATGTCTTCAATTGTTTTAATAAATTATCAACTTGTTTTTCTAACTTTTCTACTTGTCCTTCATACATTTTTGATATCTTCTCCTCCATTTGCTTTCCCATTTCTCTCTGAACAATTAAGTCTAACTCTAATTTTTGAACTTCTTCTTTTGTTTCACCCTTTATCTTTGCATAGATTTCCTTCTGAGTTAATCCGGCCACCGCATTTCTACCCTCCCTCAAACATTCACTCCCTATTTTTAACATTACATAGTTTTCTTCTGGAGAGAAAGTTGCAATTATTTCTGGAACAACTGCTTCATCTGGTATTGTTAACTGTAACGTTTTTGGCATTACATATACTTATGATACTACTTTTATATTTATTTTATAATACTATTTGTGTAATAGTGTAAAATGCGACAAAACTATCTATTTTTTATTTTATTAAAAAATAATATATTTTACTAATATATACAATATGAAAAATGAAAAAACTTATTTAATTCTTATTTATTTTACAGTAGTGCTTTTTGTAAAACTTGTAGTTGATTTAATTGTTGAATTTCATTTTCCAAATTATAAAAATTTAAAGAACGAGACCCCTTTTTGGAAAATTTTAGCAAAAATTAAAGATATATTTAATATTGCACTTATCATAATTATTTTATATTTATTGTTTTTTGTAAAATTAAACAATTTAGTAATAATTTTGATGGTAATAGTTTTGTCTAGTTGTATTGAATACTTTCTTATAACTAGAGGTTATATTTTTTCATTTATTGAACATAGTCAAAGTACTGATAAATTTGTGGAAATTATGGATATGTATTTTGATAAAACACAAAATATCTTTTTAATTTTATACGTAAGTTATTTATTAACACGAATATTTGCACCTCCAACATCTATTGTATCTAAATAATAACCATGTTAAAATTTAAAATAAATAAACATTTTTACAGCCTTTACATATATAAATAATTTTTATATATGTAATATTTTGAAAACTTTTAAACATATTGTTCTTTATCGATTGTAATAACATTTGAAATCTTCTTAATAATTTTGTCCTCTTTCTCTAAATCATTATCACCTGATCCACCCATTGACTCAATTATCATTTTATTGTATTGGTCGGAAAATCTGGAAGCTGCTTTCACGCAATCTGGATGTGTTTCTTTAAATTTTGGTATTAATTGAATATTCTTTGATGCTACTCGCTTAATAGCTTTTCTTACTTTCTTTTTCTGTTCATCTTCCTTTTCCCATTTATCCTCGTCTTTTATATATAATACTTCTCTCTTTTTGTCAGTACAATGAATGGGTCGTTGAGTAACATCTAAAGATTTTAATTTAGAAGTGATAATATTTGAAATACCTTCTACATATCCTATTTCTCCAACCTTTTCCAAATCACTCAGTTGTAACTGAATGGAGTCTACAAAATCCATGATATTCATTGCGTCCTTACAAGTTTCATTTAAAAAGAATTGAAGGTTGAAGGTCTTGTTGAGAGAATTTGTATTATGTGATTGATTGTTATTATTTGTTCCATTTTTAAGTATTTCCATTAATTCTGTATTCTGCTTGACTAGCATCATGATTAAATCTTTGTCTGCTGTCATATTTAGATCTGTAATTTCACTATTTTTGGCATCTAGTTTCATACATTTTTTTTTATTTCTACAATAGCTTGATTGTTGTATAAATTCAATATCACAATTTTCACATGCATATTTTTTGTTAGCTTGCATTAGCCCATTTTTAGCTTTCAAATGTTTTGCTGTCAAAACATGTTGGTTCCAAAGGGTCTTTTTACAGCATTCATAGTCACATAATTCGCAATAAAAATTTAGGTGCATATTTTCATTAGCTTGCATTAGCTTTATAAAGCTAAAGAAAATATGTCTAAACCTTTTTCCGCAAAAATATAAAAAAAAATTATCGTAACAAAGTAAAAATTTTTTTTTCGGTCTGAGACGGTAAAAATTTTTTATGCAGTGGCGGCAAATTTTTTCGGCCGGGAGATTCGGACTTTTTGAAAAATGGACAAAATAAATGTCCAATTTTTGATTCTCCAAAAAAGTCTTGGAAAAAAAATGGAAAATTCGCCTCTACATGTGTAGGGCCTCTTTTTTGGCACTTTTTCAGAAAAGTCCGGATTTTCCCTACATTATGTAGTATTTTGGAGGACTATTTTCTAGATTTTCTGGATTTTTTAGTTTTTGATTTTTTTGTTTTTGTTCTTTTATTCATTTTTCGTTTTGTTTGTTTATTCTTTTTGTTTTTGTTTTTTTTTGTTTTATTTATTTTTTTACCTCCTAATGCCTGTGCTGATGCTACCGATGGTTCAAAATAGTTAATTAAACGTTCAAAAGAAATATCCTCAATATTAGAAGTCAATTCAGCTATTAAATCTTCAGTTATACGTGTATTATTTTTTGAAAAATATATTAATAAATATAATTTTTGGATTAAAATATCAAATAAAAATAATATGAGTTCAGGAGAAGTATCAAAAAAATTATATACAGCCTCTTTTTTTATCCACGCACTTAATATATCATCAAACAAATTAAATCCTACTGGAGTGTCACTATCTAAATAAAGTAAATAATATGTATAGTTGTCATTATCAAATATAATTGGTATAGGTTGTTTTATAAAAAAACTATAGTTTTGCAAATCTAATTCAGTAATTTTTTCAAATCTAATGCCTGATCTTGTTAACATTTTTTCAAAATTAATATTTTCATGCTCAAACTCATTATTAAACATATACAAATTAATATTATTATGCCACCTATTCAACAAAAGACTTTTTATATTTTCAAATTGATCTGTCTGATATTGTATAAATAATTGTTTGCATTTTTCAAGTTTTGAAGAATACTGCACATTTAGTATAATTTTTAATAATTTAGAATAAATTTCTATACTTTCATCAGGAATAATCCTTCTAGTATTTTGACCGTATGATACAGTTTGTTTTAGCATAAACATAGCTTGATTTAAAAATATTTCTGGCAATATGTTTGGATCTGGTAAAAATTTCCAAACACTTTTATTGTCTATTTGCATTGGATGACCCATAGAATTTCCTGACAAATTCATATAAATAAATGCTATATCATCACTTAAAGAATATTTCTCTTTCATTAAATGTGTACCCATTTCTTGTCTATTTTTAAAATATTGAACTTGGTCATAATCTACTATACCTATACATGGTTTTGATTTTGTAGATAATTTATTGGTTAATAAAAACTCAATATCTTGAAGTACTAAACCACAGTTAAACGTTAACCCAAAAAAAGATGACATCATACTTGTTGCTAGGTTGATTACATTTTCATCTGTTATTGAAGCAAATAAATCTTTATCACCATGTTTGAAAGCAGCTGTTTTCATTTGTATAAGTTTAATTCTCCCATGTTGATATTCATCATCTACATCGGAAAAAAACAAGTATGGAGGTGGAGCTGAAGCTTCATTTGTTTTTTTAAAACTTTCTAAAAATTCAGGTTTAATTATAGTTGTTAATACTGTTTCTGATGGATAATGAAGTTTTTCCATAAAAAAAACACAAGACTTTGTAGATGGATCGCCCTGTGCGGTTAAAGTAATACTTCTACCAGTGCGTGTAGCATATTTAAAAGTAATTGGTCTAGGAATTTTTGAATTTATTGATTTTAAAAAACTGTTAAAACAACTAAAAGCGTATTCTTGTTTGTCGTACTCTTGTTCCTTAAATATCTGACAAGCATCACTTACACTACTTTCAGCGTCTATCATTGCTTGTAATTCGGTTATTCTTTCTAAATCTCTTTCATGTTCAGATTTTTGTGTTTCTTTCGCTATTAGTTCCTTATAAGCATTAATAGTTACAGTAGTATCATCTGCACCTTGTGCGTGCTCTTTTATTACTATTTCTGGATTTCTTTTATATATACTAACAGTACCATATGATCCTTGTCCTATAGTTGTTAAATCATCTTCACCTATTTGGTTTAAACTATCTATAGTTCGTACCTCTTCTTCTGAAACAGCTTCTACGTCATCTAGCTCTGACATTATATATTTATGTAATAATATATAATATAAAATATTAAATAAATTATATAAAATAGTTCTATATCGTGTTATCTATTTTTATCGGATTTTCCCTACATTATGTAGTATTTTGAATAGCTATATATAATTAACTTAAAAAGATTTAAAACTATTTTACCAAAGTAAATATGGGTATTGACTTATATTGTGCAGAACAAACGTTTGGATGTAGTTATAGTTACTGGCATAATATGCGCAATTCAGTAATAAAAGCCGCATTTACTTATATTTCTATTGAAATCAATACAGATAAAATATATAAAGATGAAAATGAACTTATTTATTCTAATAATTTAAAAAATATAGTTGATGAAATAGAACAAAAATCAAAAGATGAAAATTATTTGGGTCACTTTGTAAAAATGTGTCATAGTATTCCAAATATAGATTGTTTAATCTATTTTGGATTAGAAGGGTTAGCAGCATTTTGTAACAAAGGTGATTGCGAAGGGTTCTATTCAGTAGCAGATGCATATAGTATTTGCGAATTATTCAAGACAATAAAACCATATTTGGTAAAAAACATGGAACAAATAGAAAGCAATGATAACCATATATACCATAGTATTGAAAAGCTGGAAAAGGTATTTGAAGAAAGCTTTGAAAAAAGAACAAATGTTACTATTTGTTAAATCTAATTTACACCTTTTCTCATTTAAAACGCTCATTTTATATTTATTGTTTTACAAATATAAATATAAAGTATCATAATACTTATATGGCTTATCAACTATGTTCTAAAAATGTAATATCTTTGTTACAAGCAAAATATCCAAATAAATATTGGAAAGAAACAAAAATACACGAAACTATTATGGAAGAAATATTTCTATATTTAGGTAAAAAATGCCTACTTTTAGACGATGAAATATGTTTAAAAGTATACGCTAATGTTTATAATGGGTTAACAATTTTGAATTATATAGTCCCACTTATTGATATAGATATAGACCCATCATTAAGGGAATTTAATGAATATGATAAAAATTATGATGATTGTGTTATTGAAGAAGAAAATAATACATTTCAGTTTAATTTAAGTTAATTTAATCGTTTTAAATGAGAAAAGGTGTAAAAAGTATATAAATGTATTTTGTTATACTTTTTATAAAAGTATATATAATGGCATCTTATGTGTATTTATTAGTAGCTACAAGTGGAAATACTTATGTAGGCGCAACAGTAGATTTAAATCGTCGGCTACGTCAACACAATAAGGAAATCAATGGTGGTGCCCATGCTACTGGAGCAAAAGTAGCCCAAGGTGAAACATGGACAAGAGCAGCGCATGTTGCCGGATTTCCAGATTGGCCAGCTGCTCTACAATTTGAATGGCGTTGGAAACAATTGTCTCGTAAATTATCTTTTAAAATGAACCCATTAGAGAGAAGATTGAACGCACTTAAAACCTTACTGTCTTTAGAACGCCCTACAACAAAAGCTATAGCATATTCAGAGTGGCTATCTCCACCTGAAGTAAATTTAGAGACAGAAGAAGCAACCCAATTATATGGTAAATTATAGTATTCCATCTTATATTATTTTTTTAACCAGTCTTTCCATCTCTCTAATTTCGTCTTTTTGTGTTTGAATAATATTTTTTGCTAATTTAGCTACATCATAATTATCCGTTTTCTTCAAAATTTCCTCACTAGTTAAAAGGGCCATAGAATGATGTTCAATCATACCATTTAAATACTCTTTGTCATTAATGGCAACTTGGTTTCTATATAAATATACAAATAATCCTAACCCAATAGCAAGCAATATATAAGTTTTTAAACTAAATACATGATATTGGTAATCATGAAGTGCGGCTTCTATAAATACCATAAATAGACCCATAAAAGCCGATAAATATGCTTTACCTAAATTATTAGTATTATACTGTAAATTATTTACCATAATTGAAGACATTACAAAATACTGGACAATAAAACTGCCCACAAACATAGCAATCATTCCTGTCATCTTCATTTATATATACTTTTAAAAAAGTATAGCAAAAAATATTTTTATAATATATATACTTTTAAAAAAAGTATAAAATAAATAACTAATGTTTGCGTGTCTTACCTCCTTTAAATCTTCTAGATTTTCTATATCTTCTAGAACGTTTACATAAAGTAGCCTTACCAAATTTCTTATTTTTTCCAGAATGCTCAATAAATTGTTTTATACTTTCTTTCTGAGCTAACATCATATCCACAATATTTTGAAAATAAGAACGAAATTGTGAACGCATTTTCTTTAAATCGTCAACACAAATCCAGCGAATTTCGGCTTTCTCAAAAATTTTGGTAGTTTTAAATACTTTAGGTGGTAATCGCTTTTGAAGAAAACGTTGATTGTTATTATAATAATGAGGTAACCATTCATCATATGGAAATGGAAAAATATGCATACGATAAGTTTTATGACCATCGGTTTTATAATCAATAGTATACGTTCCGTGTTTACATAACAATTTGCGAACATCACTATCATTACCTAAAAATCCTGTAAATTCTTCTCCGGCTTCTCTTATAGCGGTTTCTAAGTAAGTTTCTGAAAAATCTGTTCCACCGCCAAAGTCAGAAAATCCAGGAGCAGAATCCTCATATTTGCCTTCCTTGCCAAATAAAAAATAAAGTTTACCCTGATGAATTGTTGTTGGCAATATACCAGCTCCCATTATATTAAATAAAAATATTATTTATTTATATGAAGAAGAAATCAAGAAAATTAGCAGGTCATAAAAAACGTAGAAGATATAATAGAACAGTAAAGGAACGGTATAGCGATTTAATTATTCCATCTGAAACACCTTTGAATGTTCATAAATTAAGTGATAGAATAGCTAAAAAATTATCAAACGGTTCTTATTCGCCAACTATCAATAAGCAGTTGGTTACTCTAAAATCAGAAATACGTGAAGAAGTAGTTGGATGTAATTTAGAAAAAGCATATAAAGATGAAGAACCATTGGAAATTTATATAGATTTCAATAGAGATGGAGATGGTATATGTGTTTCATACACTCATGAAGATGCAAAAGAAGTGTTACTTAAAAACTTAAAAGCAAATAAGCATATAAATCCTAGCAAAATAATTACACCTCTTCAAGTAGGAAGTAATTGCTGGTTTAATACACTATTTGTAACATTTTTTGTAAGCGATAAAGGTCGCAAATTTTTTCATTTTTTAAGACAATTAATGATAAATGGAACACAAAAAGATAAAAAAGATATTCCACATGAACTTAAAAATGTATTTGCTTTATTGAATTTTGCTGTAGAACAATGTTTAACTGGTAATGAATTAGCATATAGCCTAGATACAAATGTTATTATTAAGAACATATATGAGAAAATTCCAGAAACGTATAAAAAACAATACAGTGGAATTATAGATGTAGATAACGCAGGAAATCCAATATATTACTATATAGGAATTATCAATTATTTAAATAACAATTCTCTCCAACTTTTATTTCTACAAGATGCAAATAGCAGTTGGAAAGAAGCAGTTGGAAATACAGCAAAAAAAATGGCACATTTGCCTCATATAGTTGTATTAGAAGTAAGAAAACCAGATGCAGCAAGTTTTAAAAAGCCAGTTACCTTCAAAATAAATGATGCAAAATATGAATTAGATAGTGCTTCTATTATAGATACTAGTGAGGAACATTTTTGTGCGACTATTACATGCGAAGGTAAAGAAATGGCATATGATGGTGCAAGCTTTCATCGTCTAGTGCCATTAAAATGGAAAAATAAAATAAATTCGGATTTTTCATGGCAATTTGAAGGGGAAATGTATGGTGGTCATCTTATGCAATGGAATTTTACAAAATGTTATCAGTTATTGATGTATTATCGTATTGAATAAATTTAATAAGAAGTTAATATTGCATCAACCATTTTTCGAGTACCTATAGAGGAAGGTTCAATTTCAAGAGTAAAATCTTCTGAATTTGTCAAAATAGAACTAATTTTGAAAACTCCTCCAATCCGATTTTCAGGATCTCTCGCAAAAGTCTGGATCATATTATTCCATTCATCAATGATAGGATGATATTGTTTGTATTTTAAGTTATTAGGATAATAAATATCGCAAAGAACAATATTTGCTTTAGGTAACTGTGATTGAATAAACTTTACGAGCGATTTATAAGCTGCAAAAATAGTAGGTAAAAACTGAGTATCATTTGTCTTGTCTTGTGCTTGAGATAATATATCATTCCCACCAACAGAGAGAAAAATAGTAGTGGTAGTACTGTTTAGATATGGCGGTATTAGTTTCACTTGCTCATAAATGTCAACGATTTTGGCATTATTTTCGGCTAAACAAATAGTTTTCCCATTGGTTCTCTCTGAGAGTAGCTGATTTACACTTTTTCCATCAGAAACATACTGATCATTCTTAAATATACTATCTCCTAGTAAAACAATAGTTTGTTTATCAGAGTTGAAACCTTCCCGATAAGTATTCCAATAAGAAACACAGATGATAAAAATAGCAAGAATAAATATATATACATAAAAATAAGACATATATATTTATTATTTTATTAGATTATTAAATTAAATTATGTATATATTAAGTAATAAAATAAGTAATTGGATTAGAATAATTTAAATTACCAGCATATGTAAGATTAACAGCAGGGCTGAAATTGCTATTATAAACATTAACAACAAAAACATTATAAATGCCAATAGTAGCATCTAATGGTACAACAAAAGATAATTGATTAGGGCTATAAAATGTAATAGGTATATTTTTATAATTTTTGCCAAAATTAACATAGGTAGTTCCATAAACAGCTGGTAAAAAATTTTCACCATCAACATAGACAAGTGTATAGTTTCCTGCTACACTAGAGGTAACAGAAAAAGAATAAATAATAGGTTTAAAACTAGGATAAGTAGTAGATATTTTTCTACAATGGTTATTTAAATATTGTATACTATTTTGTGTAATATTTTGAAAAAATTGAGGATTGCTAGTAATATCATTATTGTTATTCGTAACTGAAGTATTTTTGGCACATGACATTTATATATAAATAATATATATTTCTAAATAAATCTCGAGTATAAATATATTAAGAATTAAAAGTAATATTTACAAGTCGTGTTCCATCTGGTTTTGGAAATAAACTAACAGAACCAGATTTACCGTAATATTCACCTGTAGTAGCAATAATATTAGATGCAGCAACTTTATTAACTGGATAAAATACAGTATTTGTATCATTTTCAAAAACATATTGCCAACTAATACTACCTTTATTATCAATATAATAAGTATTATTTAAGCGAACAATATATTTATTGGGTCCAACTTGTTGAACATAATCATCAGTTACTTTGTATCCAATTTTTGTATTAGTTAAATCATAAAGAGGAGCTTTTACAAAAACATGAGAAATATAATTACCTGGAGTAGATGGGAGAACTGTTGTTACAGTTGAAAATTCGGGATCTGCAGTAGTAAAGTAAAAATTTAAAGGAAGAGACATTTATATATTTTATAAAGAAAAAATAAAATATATAAAATTTTAAATCTTCAAGGGTTTAAATTGGTCCAAAATCATCGGGTTTCTCTCGAATACGATTTTTAATCTTCTTTTCAACAAGAGAGAAAACAAAATAGCCAAATAAGGCACCAATAAATGCGCCAACTATTACTTGAAATATAGTATGATGATTATATACAACGCGCTGTGTAATGATCAAGAGAGAAAATAATAAATAAAAATATAAAATATTGGTTTTTCGAAGTGCTAAATAAATAAATACCGTAGAATATAAAGCAGATTGTGCATGACCAGAAGGCATACCAAATATGTCAAATGGAACTCCATTCTTAAAAATAAATCGCTTGCCATTTTTTAAAGCTAATTTAAATTTATCATACTCTTCTGATGGTCGTGGTTGTTGAAAAATTCCTTTTAAAACTAAATTCAATATAGAATTAAAAAAAATGCCTATAATGTAATAGAATAATAAGTTATGTTTATTCCATAAAAGATGTATAGAGAGAAAATTTAATATAATAGGTCCATATCCACCAATTTCATTAAATAAATTCATAAACATGCTCATAATATATAATGTGAATATAATCTTAATATTGGTATAAACATTCGCAAACTAATGTAACACACCAATCATTACCATTTAAATTCAAAATATTACCTTTATCATCTAATAGTTTAACTGCCATTCTCTCAATATTAACAGGACCAAAATAAGTGCGAACACTGTCTTGTAATGAGCCGCTAAATTCAACTAATAAAGAACCAGTAGGGACACCAGTGGAAGTTTTAACAGGTATTATGGCAAGAATATCAGAACTAGTAGGGGCTTTTGCTAAATAATTAGTCATATTATTTCTACTTTTATTAATTTCATTAATAGTATAAAGTTGAGCCTGTGTAAGGGTTCTAGGTGCACTAGGTAAATTTATTTGTGTAGGAGTGTAATCCTCTTCATATTTGCCAGCAATAAGCAGCCCATTTTGAACATTTACTGTCTGAGTATCAAATAGAGTTTGTAATGTAACTTCATCAACAATCTGTTTTAAATTATTTGAGCCAGGTTGTATACATGTATATGGAATATCGGGTGAATAATAAGAAGGTATTTTTAAAGTATTTGATACCTGAGAAATAGAGACAAGACTATTATTGACATGATTTTGATTATAGTCATCAATCACTAATATTAAATATTTGGTGCCATTCAAGTCTAAAATAGAAGATGCTGTATTTCCATTAGGAAGAATGTTAAGATAAGGGACACGATAACCCATAATCCAACCGAGAGAATTATTAAAATAACTGCTACTTTTACTTAAACAAGTATTAGTACAATGTAATACACCAGTAAAATCATAAAAAATGATCTGAGTAGTTTGATCAATAGTAAAATTATTTGATGGATTTATAGGATCATTATAAGATCCATCATATAAATACAAGGTTATAATGCCACTATTAGCATTATAATATACAGGAGTATTTGCGGGTAAATTAGCAGATGGAACAGCTGGAAAAGAAAACCCGGCAGCAATAAAAGAACTATTTAATTGTGTAACAAAGTCAGATTGGCTATAATTTCCGGGTGGAATAGATACATTAATAGCCTGATTTGTACTGGCATCTAAAATCCAAAAACAAGTATTTCCATAAGCAGTATCAATAGCATACCAACTAAATGGTATTTGATATGAATATAAAGTTAAACTCAGCGCATTTTTTAATGTATCAGAGAGATCTAATGTATAATCTGTAGATGTGCTGTCTATACCATTCGTATATTGTCTAAATTGGCTATCTAAGTTAACAAAACGATTAATTGTATTTTTTAAATTGGGATTTAAGGAGTCTTGTTTGACCGGAATACTAAAGGTATCTGTAGTGGCAATTTGTTCGCGGTCCATAGGAGCATGTTGATTACCGAAAACGCCGATTTTTTGCTTTCTATCCGTTATTTTATCAACTTGATTTTGATCACTTTGGGTTAAATTTTGATTTTCAAACCAATCGGAAACTTGTCTCTCACCAGCAGGATAAATAGCTTCATTTGACATGGTTCCAAATCCTTCTACATAAATTTTATTAGGGTCATCATTAGCGTCATCATCATTCTCACCATTCTCAGGTTCTAAATTTTGAGCATATCGTAAAAGCTGTGACTGGATAGCTTGAAAAAAAACAGCCAAACGTGGATTTTTATCTTTGAATTTCTTTGTAAGGTCATTTGTTTTTTGTATGATTTCATTTTTATTAAAATCCTCAACAGAAATAATGGACATTAATTCAGAGAGAGTATAATTAGAAACATTTGTATCAATACTTGTCATAGGATTACTATATATATTTTTTTAAATTAAAAAATATATATTTAAAATGTATAATTTTTTATAAAATTATTTATTATAAGAATTACTGGTTTCTGAAGTAGTAACTAATTTCTCTCTAAAACGGTAAATAAATAAATTTTTAATTTCCTTTTTAATATTCATATCCTTACAAATATCAAATGTAAGCACTTTTTCAGGAATAGTTGTAAACCCGGCACCGCGTTTGGAATGAGTATATCCTTTAAATAGGATTTGATCTAAAACATATACAAGATAAGGGTTATAAAGCTCGATCTCACTACGGTCAACATGATATTCTCCAAAATAAACATAACGATTATAACATTGATTTTCTTGAATTTTATAATATTTATCAGTAGTTGGTTTATTTTTGATTAAACCAATTCCTTCAATTTTGTTGGTAGAATTATTCATTTCAATGACAAATACAGGTGAATTCAAATGAATTTTAGGTGACATTTCATGAGGAGAAGCATAAATACATGGTAGTCCACGCTTAGCACGATTTTCATAATTTGCTTGTAAAGTTTCATTATTAAAACGACTAGTAACAATAGTAAACATGTATAGTAAAATAATTATTTGTAATAATTTTGAATTCAATTTTAAAAAATAGTAGAGAAAATATAAATAATGTGTAAAATAATACATAAAATTAAAACAAACATATATAAATGAATTGTTGTATATGTGGAACAGTTAAAAATTGTGCGCCTTATTTAAACAAAGTTTTTGAAAATATTGAAAAAATAGGAACTCTTTTTGATGATTACAAAATAGTTTTATATTATGATGAGTCAAGTGATGATACATTAGATATTTTAAAACAGTACCAAAATAAAAATCCAAGATTAATATTTTATGAAAATAAAACGTTAGTTTCACGATTTAGAACTCATAGAATAGCAGTAGGTCGCAATTATTGTTTAAATTATGTAAGACAAAATAGATATAT
>Ga0114979_10001910_pt1 | contig 14084 bp, 13 predicted proteins | sample S_140625_EF_Meta_FD_87315 | JGI IMG/M metagenome (GOLD analysis project Ga0114979, IMG submission 87315) | Freshwater microbial communities from Lake Simoncouche, Canada to study carbon cycling - S_140625_EF_MetaG | ecosystem: Environmental > Aquatic > Freshwater > Lake | place: Lake... | reverse complement strand
CATATGTGAAGGCTTGGTTGAAAAGCTCAAAGTTAGACCTCAAGATATTGTGATCAATTTGATTGAGGTGAATAAAGAAAACTGGTCGTTTGGTAATGGTGAGATGCAGTACGCCCCAAAAGATTAGGTATCCTCGGCTCTGGCTGATTCCGCCTCGAGCTACTAATTTATTGAGCGTTGCTTTTACGTAACGGTTAAATTCATAAAAAGTACTTTGGAGCCACGACACACAAATACTCACACACCGATATTTAGGAGGCGTAAGCTATTGAAATCCTAGTGTTTTTCTTTGAATTTCTGCTCGCATAATCCTTTGACCCCAGATTCTAGTCCTGGTGGGCTCAGTAGAAAAGCAAACCCTCATCAGCAATGGTAGGGGGTTTGTCATTTTTTGGATTTAATATAAAAATAATTTGATAAATTTAATTCAAAATGAATTTGTAATTTATAGTTACTGATATAAAAATTTATATGATGGAGTTAATATGCGGCAATTTATAAAGTTCACCATTCTGGCCTTTCTAACGTTACTCGTTATGCGGGGCGTAAATGGGGCAGAGAACTCCGATAAGAATGTGAGTTTAATTGTGCCGCTGGCCCCTGGGGGTATTGCTGACATTACTGCTAGACCATTAGCGATTCCATTGTCCAGAGAGCTGGGTCAACCGGTCATTGTTGAAAATAGAATTGGCGCTGGGGGTGCTGTAGGTATGGCTTATGCAGCAAAGCAAAAGCCCGATGGGAATACTCTTTTGATGGCCTTATCAAGCATTTTGATTATTCCAGAGGCTGATAAGGTATCTGGTAGACCTCAGACTTACACGATGGGAAACTTTACACCGATTGCTCTGGTTACTGCTGATCCTACGGTTCTGGTGGTTCGGGCTGATAGCCCATGGAAAACTGTGAATGATTTGATTAAGGATGCGAAGGCAAATCCTAAAAAATATTCCTACAGCTCTTCTGGAATTTATGGGACTACCCATGTTGCACAAGCTATGTTGTGGCAGGCAGCTGGCGTAGATCTTTTACATGTTCCCTACAATGGTGGCGGCCCATCTCTGACGGCATTACTGGCGGGACAGGTGAATGTGGTAGCCCAGGCTCCTGGAACTGCCGCAGCACAACAAAAAGCGGGAACTGTGCGATATCTTGGTACCTGGGGAGTAGATCGTCTAAAGGCATATCCAGATTTGCAGACAATGAAAGAGCAGGGTTACGATGTTGAGTTCTATATTTGGTCTGGCTTGTTTTCTCCAGCAGGCCTCTCTCCAGAGAAGTTGGCGCAATTACGTAGTGCCGCCAAGAAATCAATCAATGATCCCGGGTTTATTGCTGCTATGGGCGGCATGAATACGCCAATTAAGTATCTTGAGGGGTCTGATCTTGAAAAATTTATTGCTCAAGATCAAAAGCGCCTTGCTACCGTCATCAAGAATATGGGCAAATTAGAATAAAAAGGTTTTCATAATGAAGTTAGTCAGATTTTCAAAAAATAGTCAGCCTAATGACGTTCTTTTGGGTATTTTGCTAAAGAATGTAGTTACTCAAATAGATCTTTTTTCAGGTGATCGCTTGCTTTATCCAGGAGATATGACTGGATTAATCAAACTATTTAATGAGAAAAAGATTAATTTACAAGCCATTCAAAATGATGTTGAATTGAAGTCTCAAAACAGATACTCATTAGAGGAAGTGCGCCTATTAGCCCCAATAATTCCCAGTACTATTCTTTGCTCTGGAAGTAATTATCACTCTCATAACCAAGAGAAGGCTAACGCACCACTGTCGGGTAAAGAGCCTGAATTTTTTTTAAAGACCGCAGATTGTGTGGTGGGTCCTAACGAGCCAATAATTTTTGATTCCTTGTTGACGGAAAAATTAGATTCCGAAACCGAATTAGCTATTGTGATTGGAAAATCAGGTAGACATATTCCGGTTAAATCAGCCTTAGATCATGTTTTTGGTTACACCATTGTTAATGATGTAACGGCACGTGATCGCCAGGTTCGCTTTAAGCCAGACGGTACTACTTGGTATGAGCTTGGTAGAGGCAAGGCATTTGACTCCTCGGCGCCATTAGGTCCTTGTATTGTGACTGCAGATGAAATTGGGGATCCGCAAAATTTGCATTTAAGGACTAGAATTAATGGGGAGCTTCGTCAGTCGGGCAATACCAAAGATATGATTTGGACTTGCGCTGAGCTCATCCATTTTTTCTCAATTAATTTCACGTTACGTCCTGGTATGGTTATCATCACTGGCACTCCAGCGGGAACTGCCTGGTCATCGGATAAGTCTTTGGGCGGAAATTGGATTCCATCGGAGGATGGTGAAAAATTAATTCCGGCAAAAGACTACAACCGCCCAGGAGATATTGTCGAATCAGAGATTGAGGGAATTGGCATACTCATGAATCCGGTAGCTTAATCTATTGCTTGGAAAAATATCCACAGCAAATAGAGATAAAAAATGTTGAAAGTTAACGCGTAATTATCTAAGTGATCTATTTCTAGCAATTTTCTTTGGATATCTGCCTCCATAATTCTTTGGTGCCAGGTTCAAGTCTTGGTGGCTCCACTAGAAATAAAAATACCAACCTTTGGGTTGGTATTTTTATAAAGCCTTACTTTAAGCAACGCCTACGGGGATTAATTGCTGAATTTTTCACCATACTAATTGCATTGGCTGGGGGCGTTCCTACGAGAGAAAGGCAAGTGCTCGCACTGGTGATCCGCTGGCACCCTTGAGATTAAGTGGAACCCCCTGAAATTCAAAGACACCCTTCCCAATAAGTTCCTCCAAGTTGCAAAGCCACTCATAGTGAGTAATCTTCCGGTCACGGCAAGTGCGATGACTGGGGAAGGTTGGGTCATTTGGTCGGTCGGTCGAAGGACCTTCGACACCATGAAGTTTCGATCCTCTGTCAGCTAGCCAGTGAGTAGCTTCTGCTGTGACACCGGCATTTCGGAGGGAGATTTCGGGCATCGGAAAATACTTCTTATGTAAGCCAGTACAAAGCAGCACGATGTGGCCATCCACTTTGACGCCTGATTTTTTTTCAGCCTCTTCCATATCTTTTACAGATATATCGCCAAGGTCTGGGATGTGGCGCAAGTCAAAGACCACCGCCTTACCCATAAACATCGTTACATCCATTTCATCGATCGGCAGACCTTGAGGATGCATGTGAAAGAAGGCATCCACGTGAGTTCCAATGTGATCATTCATCGCAAAATAGCAACTAGCGAAAGTCATCGGATCATCTGGCGTGCCTAGATTACGTGCCTTTGATGCTTCATGCGTTCCATGCGGCAGGACAAAAGGAGGGCGCATGTTTTTGTGCGTGGGCATCCCATCATAGATCTTGACGGAAAGGTCAATAATATTTCGGGCCATTTTCTTTCTCTCTCAAATATTTATAAACGAAGGATGCTTCTTAGCGCTTTTTAAAGAAAATCATTGAAGGGGGATGCCAGCGTCCTTCACAAGTTTTGTCCAGCGTTGGGAGTCTTCCTTTAGGATGGCTGCAAACTGCTCGGGAGTATTGGCTACTGGCTGAAGACCTTGCGCTAGGAGTTTCTCTTTTATTTCGGGGGTCTTCGTGATGCGCACTAGTTCGCTATTAATTTTTTTAATCACTTCCGGCGGAGTACCTGCAGGCACTAGGATGCCATACCAAGTAGAGGTGTCAAAACCACGTAGTGACTCCCCAATGGCTGGAATCTCTGGTGCAGCGGGAGAGCGCTTGGCCGTGGTTACACCGAGCGCCTTTAATTTCCCTGAGCGGATATGCGGAAGCATAGTACCGATCGGTTCGAAGATCAGGTCGACACGACCGCTGTTCAAGTCTGCAAATGCAGGCGCTGTGCCCTTGTAAGGGACATGAACAATGTCGATCCCAGCGAGTACCTTCAGGTATTCGCCCATCAGATGAGACCCAGTACCGACTCCTGCCGAAGCGTAATTAATAGTTCCGGGCTTCAATTTTGCCAGCGCGATTAGTTCATTTATATTATTGGCTGGTAGTGATGGCGTCGCAGCTAGGATGCTTGGAACATCAGCGAGTAGGCTAACCGGGGAGAAATCTTTTTCTACGTTATAGGGGAGCTTACGGTAAACAGCAGCACTGCTTGAATGCCCTACATTAGTGAGATAAATTGTATAACCGTCTGCCGGTGATTTCGCCACGAACTCAGCACCGATCGTGGTTCCAGCGCCGGGGCGGTTATCAACTACTACTGGCTGCTGCCATGCCTTAGACAGCTCTTGGGAGTAAATGCGAGCCATGTTATCAGCGACGCCGCCTGGGGGGAAAGGAAGAACTAGCCGCACGGGCTTGCTAGGATATTCCTGTGCGAACACCGCTCCAGTTAGTCCGATAGTTCCTAAAGCAGTCAGCCAAATCATCAGTCTTCGCATCTTGATCATTATTATCTCCTTAATGATGAGGTTTTTATTTCAGTTGATGTCACAGTGTCGTGGAAGCGGTCGATCCAAGGGGAAGCCTCTTCGAACAGTTTAGCAAGTCTGAAAACAGCTAGGTCAGATCCAAATGGACCAACGATTTGCATACCAATGGGAAGGCCATTGGAAGATGGTCCTACTGGTATGCTAATAGCAGGAAGTGCTGCAGCATTTACAAACGTGGCGAAGATAGCAGCTGCTCTTGGCCCCACATCGCGACCATCGATTTGGCTAGGACAGGGCTCACCTATTAACCATGGCAGAGATGCTGACGTAGGCATGAGCAGAAAGTCCGCCGTTTCAAAGTACATGGCTATACGAGAGCGAAGTTGCTGTACTGAATCGAGCGTATTTATATAATCTTCAATAGACACGGACATGCCCCGCTCGGCAAGCGTTTTAATGCCGGGGTGAACGAGCGAACGCCAATTGGAGTGAGACGTAACTATGCGAGCAAGCCCAGCTGTGCTGAGTGTGGACCAGATGCGTTCTACCTCCGATAGATCATAAGGTGTTTGGACTTCTTCGACAAAATGCCCTAGCGATGCGAATGTCTGAGCTGCTGCTTGAACACTGGCTCGAATATCTCGGTCAACTGGCGCCTCGCTGATGCCAAACAGGCAATGAATACGCGAGCGCGGTAGTACTGTATGGGGTAAGTTCTCAGGTAAGAGCGCCTCACCAAAACACAGAGAAGCCTGATCACGCCGATCTGGTCCTGCCATAGCGCGAAATAATGAATAGGTATCATCTACAGTTCGTGCTGCCGGTGCAACGACCTGGAAGTCATGTGCGACGGCAGGAAACCCGAATACCTTAGGAATTCTTCCCGTTGAAGGTCGAAAGCCAACAACTCCTGAATAGCAGGAGGGGCGTCGGATCGAACCGCCGGCGTCGGTACCTACTGCGAGCGACCCTAATCCAGCTGCCAAGGCTGATACTGCCCCACCGCTTGAGCCGCCTGGTGTAAGTTGCAGGTCCCACGGATTTCGAGTTGCGCCAAATAGTAGGTTATCGGTGTACGCCGCCAAAGCAAATTCTGGGGTGTTAGTCTTTGCAAACAGATTCGTGCCATTAGCACGCAGCCGAGCAATTCCGACATCGTCGCTTGGGGGTGTGAAATCTGCGTAGAGTTTGCTACCCCACGTGGCCCGAAATCCCGCCAAAAATATGTTGTCCTTGACTGTGACAGGAATGCCATCAAGTGGCCCAAGGCGCTGGCCGCGTGCCGTCCTTGAATCACTATCCCGTGCTTGGCTATAGGCTACTTGCGGATCGATTGCGACAATCGCATTTAGCTGTGGATTAAGACGCTCATAACTTTCGAGAAAATCATCTACTAGCTCCACAGCTGACACCTCGCGCCGTACTAGAAGATCCGAAAGTTCAACAGCGGATCGTTTCCCGAGCGCACTAGATTGAGCATTCGCCATAGTCAACTAGCGAAACGGGGCTCTGCGAAGCCCTTGGCTCCTAGGTCATAAATCGCAAAAAGGCCGCCCGCCTGAGGCTGTGCTGCAGCCTCGGCAGGATCAAGGAATCGGGTTCCGGACGTGACGTACATGACATCGTAATTATCGCCACCAAAAGTGCACATTGTCGGATGGCGTACGGGCATTTTGATACGTCGTATTAATTGCCCTTTGGGATCGAAACACGCAATATGCCAATCATGAATTAGGGCACACCAATAGTTACCCTCAGTGTCGACGGTTGCACCATCGACGCGCCCAGGTTGCCCCTTCGTGGAGATGAACACGCGGCGGTTACTGATAGTACCAGCATCGATGTTGAGATCATAAGCCCAGACCGTGTCCTGTCGTGAGTCACAGAAGTACATAGTCTTGTCGTCAGGACTAAAGGCAATCCCATTTGATGCAATGATGCCACTCTCCATCTTGTGACAACTTCCATTAGGATCAAGCCGGTATAAACCGCCGTTAGGCGTTGCTAGATCGCGATTGATAGTGCCGCACCAGTAACGTCCATGTCGATCCGGCTTGCCGTCATTCAGGCAGTTATCAGTGTCCGGCTCAGGATTAACGATGTAATCGAAAGTAAATTTCTCGAGATTGAAGTATGCGAATCCCGACTTCATACCGGCAACGATACCGCCGTTCTTACGAAATACCAAGGAACCGATCTGCTCTGGCATCGGCCAAGTATCTATCTGTTTAGTTGCTGGCGTATAACGATGCAATGAGGGAGTAATGTTGTCTACCCAGTACAAAGATTTATCATCTTCATTCCAAATAGGACCTTCACCGAGGATGTCCTTGGTTTCAGCGAGGCAAACTATTTCTGGCATATTTCCTCTTTCTATTTTAATGAACTAAGACAAGCTGGCTGAAGGGATCCCATTAAAGGATAGGCATTTCAAGCGCTTTAAGGCTAATTTAATTTCTTTGAACTACTATCAATTTAGTAACAAAACTAAAGAGAGTTTTTCTATAGTAAATCATTGCAGCAACATAATAATTTTATTTTAGATTAATTGGCTACTGAGTCCAGGTTCGAGTTCTAGTGGACCCACCAGCAAAGTAAACCCTCATCAGCAGTGGTGGGGGTTTTGCCTTTTTGGAAAAAACATAAAGTGGGGCTACACTAGACTTTAAAAAACGAGGGGTATATGCGTATTATTCGATTGGGTGCTGGGGCTGGATATTCTGGAGATCGGATTTTGCCTGCAGTAGAGCTAGCAGAAAAAGGCAATTTAGATTATTTGATATTCGAATGTTTAGCCGAAAGAACCGTTGCCCTTGCCCAATTAGAGAAAACTAAAGATTCAGATCTAGGTTTTGATCCTCTATTGAGAGATCGAATGATGGCAGTGCTACTTACTTGTAAAGAGAAGCAAGTAAAAATAATTACTAATATGGGGGCAGCTAATCCGAAAGCTGCAGCGAGAGAAATTCTTAATGTTGCTAAAGAGTTAGGTATTCAGGCTTTGAAAATTGGCGTAGTGAATGGGGACGATGTTTTATCGCAAGTAGTCGCTGGCAACTTTTTTACTATGGAAACAGGCGAGCCTATTTCTGCTATAAAAAATAAAATTATTTCAGCCAATGCTTATTTGGGCAGCGAGCCAATTGTAGAGGCATTGAAGTTAGGTGCTGATATTGTTATTACAGGAAGAGTATCGGATCCCGCGTTATTTCTTGCGCCTTTGATATATGAGTTTGGTTGGTCAGATTCAGATTGGAAGTTGCTAGGTCAAGGCATCCTAGCAGGACATTTGCTTGAATGTGCAGGGCAGGTCACAGGAGGATATTTTGCCGATCCTGGATATCGAGATGTTCCAAATCTAGAAAACCTTGGCTTTCCAATTGCAGAAGTTTCCGAAGATGGAGCCGTAACCATAACAAAAGTTGATGGATCTGGTGGATATGTGACAAAAGCCACTTGTTCATCACAGCTTCTTTATGAAATAGATGATCCATCACAATATTTTCAACCAGATGTTGTTGCAGATTTCTCTCAAGTTAAGCTTACAGAGTTAGCGCCTAATCGAATCAAGGTGGAGAATGCAGGCGGATCAGAGCGTCCAAAAGAATTAAAAGTAACCATTGGAATGAGAGATGGTTTTATAGGGGACGGGCAAATTTCCTATGCTGGATTGGGTGCAGTCTCAAGAGGTCAGTTAGCACTAAAAGTCTTGCAAAGCCGCATTGAAGCATCCGGAATTCAATTTCTTGATATTAGATATGAATTAATTGGAATGAACGCCATTCATGGCGATTATTTATCACAAGGCTATGAACCATATGAAGTCCGAGTTAGAGTTGCCGTACGAGCTAGTACTAAAAAAGAAGCTGAATTTGTTGTAAATGAGGTAGAGGCAATGTATCTCAATGGCCCTTCTGGCGGCGGTGGTGCCACTAAATCAGTGCGAGAAGTGATTTCTGTCATATCGACACTCATTCCACGTGAGTTAATTAAACCTTCAGTTTCAATTTTGGAGCTATAAATGATCTTAAGAGATATTGCACACTCACGAACTGGCGATAAAGGTAATCGTTCAATTATTTCTGTTATTGCTTATGATATTAAGGACTTCCCGTTAATTGAATCCCAAGTAACCATAGAGCGTGTAAAGCTTTTATATAAGGATGTTGTTAAGGGGCATGTTGAGAAATTTGTACTCCCCCAACTGGGCGCACTTAATTTTGTACTACATAACGCATTGGGCGGTGGAGTAACAAAGTCGCTGGCATTAGATGCGCATGGAAAGTCTTTAAGTTCTGCAATACTAAGCATGGATATTGATCTAGATATGAAATCATGAAGAAAAAAACCTGGATTGAGGCTGCAATAAATGGAGCATGGACTAGGACCAAACAACCAGCCATTCCTCTAGCGCCTGATGAAATTATTTCTGAAGCAATAGCGTGTGCGAACGCAGGAGCATCAATTGTTCACTACCATGCTTATGATCCAGAGACGGGACAGCAGACTGCTTCGGTAGATGTCAATACATACATTATTGAGACTATTAAATCTAAGGTGGATTTAATAGTCTATCCAGCAATTTCGCCTATTACGGCAACTCAAGCAGTTACACCAGAGGCCGGCGAGTTACGATATGCGACATCAAGAGTATTAGGTGAGAGGGGTTTGATGGAGTGGATGGTTGTGGATCCCGGCTCAGTAAATATGCATTCAAATATTGACCCTAATGGGGCCTCTGGACCTCAGGGGTATGTATACATCAATACTGAGGCTACTCTTAACGTTGCCATGGATTTATCAAAAAAGTATGGGATACGTCCAAGTTATGCGATATATGAACCCGGGTTTATCAGATGGGGCGCCCTTCTAGCAAAAAGATATCAAGTCAAAATGCCAATATATCGATTTATGTTTTCAGATCAATTTACTTTTGGAGCGCCTGTACAGGATTTTGCTTTAGAGGCTTATGTTCGTATGTTGAAAGTTGAGGTGCAAGATGCAGAATGGATGGTTTCGGGTCTTGGTGTGAACATATACCCACTCATTGAGAGGGCGGTACAAATGGGTGGCCACATACGTGTTGGTTTAGAGGACTCCCATCTGGGCTCTACAGAACCAAGTTGGAAAAGTGTTGAGCGAGCAGTATCCGCAGTAGGCAGTGCAGGGGGTGAAGTGGCTGCGGCAAAAGATATTAGAAATCAATTGGCCAATTATTAATTAAATAAATAGGAGTAGTCATGATTAGAGTAAATAAAATTCTATATTTCCTTGTATTAGCCAATACTATATTTCTTAGTACGGCTGTATCAGCGCAGACATATCCATCTAAACAACTAACATTCGTAGTTCCATTTATAGCTGGAAGCGCAACTGATCAGCAAGCAAGAGTAATCGCACAGGGTATTACTGAGTCAACGGGTATACCTGTCATTATTGATAATAAGGTTGGGGCAAGTGGATTCATTGCAGCACAGGCAGTAGCCAGTTCTGCGCCTGATGGATATGTCGTTTTAGTGAGTACCAATACAACCCATGCCGCCAATGAGCATCTTTTTAAGAAGTTACCATATGATCCTGTTAAGGATTTTGAACCCGTCACAGCGCTTAATAAAGGCAGTCAAATTCTAATTGTAAATAAGAATTTCCCTGCTAATAGCGTGAAGGAACTTATTGCTCTGGCAAAAAAGAATCCTGGTAAATACACATTTGGGAGTGGTAGTTCGTCCAGTAGGCTAGCTGTTGAGCTCTTTCAACAAATGTCTGGGATTCAGCTCTTACATGTTCCCTATAAAAGTAGTCCATTAGCAATCAATGATTTGATTGCTGGAAATATTGACTTGATGATTGTGGATGCTCCAAATTCATTGGCGCAAATGAAGGGAAATAATGTACGCGGACTTGCCGTTTCTGGATCATCACGAAATCCATTAGCACCAGAATTACCAACGATTGCGGAGGCTGGTGTGCCCGGCTATGACATGTCTTATTGGACAGCTGCATGGGTACCAGCCAAAACTCCAAAAGCTATTATTGATAAGTTAAACCAATTGATGATAGCTGCTAGTAAATTAGATCCTGCGCAGAAATTTTATACAAGTACGGGCTCTGAAAGATACACGACGACACCAGATGGCCTGGCTAAATTTCAAGCATTAGAGACTAATAAGTGGGGTTCGATTATCAAAGAAGCTAAGATCGAAAAAGAGTAGTGAAAGCTACACAAACCAGAATCCCCCGATCCCAGGCACTAGTCTTAGTGGGCCTACCAGAAAAGCAAACCCTCATCAGCAATGGTGGGGGTTTTGTCTTTTGAGCGTTACTTTAAGTAATGCTTACTATCACCGCACACCTCTTTTGGTATTAGCCTAGAATTTATCTGGACTAATTCTTTAGGGTATGGAAATTGCCCACTACCCCTTCTTTAATCAACTCTAAAAGCTCTTCTTTAGTGAGATTAGTAAGAGATTGCAAGATATCTTCAGTATGCTCTCCTGGGATTGGTGAAGGGACATTGTAATCTGCTGGAGTTTTACTAAATTTAATTGGAAAACCTGGGCCAGATGCATTTACGACGGTATTTGTAAGTGGATTTATTAAAGAGGCAACCATTTTTCTTGCTTGCAATTGCTCGGATTTGATAGCTTCTTGCATCGTACGAACTGGCGCACAAGGAATATTCTTTTTATTTAATTTTTCCAGAGCACTAATTGTTGTTTCTTGTTTTGTCCAAGTAGTAATGATGTCGTCAATCTTTGCATTATTTTGAATTCGCCAGCCCACATTCATCATGTTGAGATCATTTTGTAGTTCCTCTTTGCCGATGACATTTAATAACTCAACCCAATCGTTGTTAGTAGCAACACCAATCGCCAGCCAACTATCTTTTGTTTCATAAACATTGAATGGGGAAAATCGCATAATACGATTACCTTGCTTTTGGGGGATGCTAAGTTGATCATAGCAATCAAATGGCTCATCAAAGATCATTGAGAATAAGCAGTCTGCCATAGAAACATCAATCTCTTGCCCCTGTCCAGTGCGCTGTTTATGAAATAGAGCGCCCAAAATACCCATGGCTGCATAAGCTCCAGAAATTGCATCAGAAATTGGAGATCCTGTTTTGATGGGTGGCGAATCATTTGATCCAGTAACGCTCATTAAGCCAACTGCCGCTTGAACCATAAGGTCGTATGCTTTTAGATTTTTATCCGGGCCCGTGGATCCATACCCAGTTAAAGAGCAGTAAATAATTGATGGGTTAACTTCGCACAAATGTGGGTAGTCTACCTTGAGGCGTGATGCAACACCCGCGCTAAAGTTGTCTATCACTACATCTGCATACTTTACTAACTGCAGAAAAATGTCATGTCCTTCGGGTTTCTTTAGGTCTAAGTTAATCGATTTTTTCCCTCGAGCCCTTTTAAGATACGCTAATCCTATATCAACCTCTGTTTGCTTGTGAAATGAGATTCCATTCGGACCAGCATAAGGTGGAGAAAAAGCAGAAGGATCCCCTGTTTTTGGATCATCAATCTTAATGACATTAGCACCCATGCCTGATAGCAGTAGCGTCGCTTGAGGGCCCGAAAAAAAACGGGTTAGGTCAAGGATAGTGATATTTTCTAGAATTTTTGACATATCGAAACTTAGAATAGGTTCATTAAGTCTATAGCTCTATTGAAAGGCTAAGGTATATCGATTTAGATTATCGGTATATCTCAATCACATAATCATTTATCACGAAGAATAATTTTTGATCCAGACCAACGCCCACATTTAACTAAATTATGTGCAATTTCAGGCACCATGTTTGCAATACACTTCGCAGCTGTGCTGAGTGCTATGGTGTTTGAAGTGCATAAAGAGACGGTTCTTTTAAGATCTGCATTTTGAATGGAATATGCGCGACTTTTTCGATCTTTTATATTGCCAATAAAAGCGGAGAGGGACAGGATAGTTGCTCCTAGGCCATCTTCGACGACAGTCTGAATGGTAGATAGTGAGTCAAGCTCAGTAACGACTTTGAGGTTTATACCTGCTTTAGCGAAGGCTAGATCAATCAGTTGACGAGTAGCATTTGATTTTCCTGGGAGCACAAATTTTAGTTTGGCTGCTGCAGCTAAAGTAATAGTCTTCTTATTCGACAATGTAGCAGTAGTTTGTAAGAATAATTCTTCTTCTAGAATCGGCGTTTTAATCAAGCTAAAACCTGTAGCCTTGTCTACTTTCTGACTATTAAACAATAGACTCATTTCAATTCTGCCGCTAGAAACTAGCTCTTCTAAATGGCCGCTTAGGCTTTCTACAATTTGTAACTTGATTTCAGGGTAACGCTCTTGGGTAGCAGCAATCAATGGGCTAGCTAGTACATTCGATACACTGGTAGGTATTCCAATCGATACAGATCCCTTAGGATTCGCTGACTCATTTTCTACTTCATATTTGAGATGTTCAATTTGCCTAATAATTGCTTGAGCATGACGATAAAGAGTTTTGCCTGCTTCGGTGGGGGTGACTCCGCGAACACTTCGGGAAAGCAGTTGAGTATTTAGCTCTTTTTCTAAATTGCTAATTTGGTTGCTAAGTGCTGGCTGCGCAATAAAAAGGTCTTGGGCAGCCTTTGAGAAGCTGCTCAATTCAACAATACGGACAAAATACTTTAACTGCCTAAATTCCATAAGGGTGGGCTTGATATATCTATTAATTGGGTTTTAAGGGGTAACTATATCGTATCACTATACCCCGATCGCTATCTCCTATTGGTCTAAAAAAACCAATCCTCCTATGATCGTTTCATTACATAAATTAATGAGTAAGTAATGCTTTTTATATGATTCACCTTTACTTTTGGACAACGCCAAATGCGTATAAGGTCTCCATCATGTTGGAGGAATTAGAGATGCCTTATAAGGTGATGCCAATTCATATTGGTAAAGGGGATCAATTTACAGAGTCATTTCTCAAGATTTCACCTAATAATAAGATCCCAGCTATCGTTGATAGCGAGGGGCCTACTGGAAATTCTTATGCTGTTTTTGAGTCTGGGGCCATTCTGATGTATTTGGCGAATAAGGCTAAAAGTAATTTATTGCCAACAGATCCAGAAAAATATTATTCCGTACTCCAGTGGTTAATGTTTCAAATGGGCAGTATGGGGCCTATGTTAGGACAAGCTCATCATTTCAGAAAATATGCTCCAGAACAATTACCTTACGCTATTGATCGTTATACGAAAGAGGCAGCCCGTCTATACGGCGTGATGGATAAGCGATTGGAAGAGGCAAAATATTTTTCTGGCGAAGAATACTCGATTGCCGATATTGCAATTTACCCATGGCTACGTGCTTATAAGTGGCAAGGACAAGATTTGAATGATTGGCCGAATATTCAACGTTGGTATTCAGATATACGTTCTCGTCCAGCCGTACAAAGGGGTTTGGCTGTTCTAGCAGAAAAGGTGGATCGATCGGGCAATAGACCTTCGGGTGAGCGTTGGGAAAACTTATTTGGCTCGGGACAGTTCCCGAGCCCAAAAGAAAATAAATAGGCGAGATATATAGATGATAAATGGACTAACAATGCTAAAGGGGTATCGTGTATTAGATATGACGCAAATTGTTGCTGGCCCAACTTGTACGCGAATTATGGCTGAGCTTGGAGCTGAGGTT
>Ga0114979_10001909_pt1 | contig 14085 bp, 23 predicted proteins | sample S_140625_EF_Meta_FD_87315 | JGI IMG/M metagenome (GOLD analysis project Ga0114979, IMG submission 87315) | Freshwater microbial communities from Lake Simoncouche, Canada to study carbon cycling - S_140625_EF_MetaG | ecosystem: Environmental > Aquatic > Freshwater > Lake | place: Lake... | reverse complement strand
ACTGAGCGGGCGTGACTTGTTTTTCCTTGACGTAACGCCCATACAGAACATGCTCCACACTGCAAAGACGGGGCGTGCTAGTGACCATTACGGCGAGCTATTTGACGGAGAACTTACAAACTATGAGGAGGTGTGTAAGCTGCGGAACAAACGGTTGAACTACGCATCGCGGTATGCAATTGACGTGTTCATGCGGGAAATGAAGGTTCCGTCGTGTCCGCGCCCTGCAAAGGGTGGCAGCTCACTCCGTCGTAAAAGCCATAGACGTCCGCTGACGCGGAAGACGACGAATGAGTAGTTCGCGCTGCGTTCCTCCCGCCGTCATGTTGTCCTCTCCGTCCTGAATGCCCTCAATGGACCGCAGAAACTCGCCAACCTTCTGCGGCTGGTCGGCAAAGTGGAGGAGAAGCTGCGTGCGCAGGATGTTGCGGCGCAGAGGAGGGCGGGTAGTGCGCACGCTGCGTGAGATGTTCCCCAGACCGTTCCCCTCTAGTGAAAAATTGTCCACCTGGTTGTCCCGCATGAATCCCAGGATGTTTTCGGACAGGTTGGTCTTGCGCTGCTTCAGTGCCTTTATCTGGTCACGCAGCTGGCGCTCCTGGTCGTCCAACGATATCCACTGCTTTAGCGTGTCGCGGACCTGGTTGGTGGCTGAATCATCCATTTATTTTACACACCCCGCCACGCTTTAAACGGTGTGAGGCAGATTGACATCTTCGCTTGTATCGGAGCGCGACGTTTGTTCAGATACTATTATTGGGGGGCGGCGGGAAATCTGAATCTGTCGGAATGTCGGCGATAGTGTGTGGGTGTCTGCTGTAGTTTGTGACGGCGTTGGAACTTGATGGGTATCCACTGGATACACGTGTACAATTTCCAGCCCATTTGTTTCTTCAGGTTTGCTAACCTCCTTGTACGAGTCAAACTTCTTTCGGAACATGTCCACAATCTCGGGTGGTAGCAGGGGACTAATTTCTTGTAGTCGGTCGTACTGGTCCTTGACGTCCTTCAACAGCACCGTGGGCGTGCGTCTCTCATTCCGCGGCAGGTTCAATTCCACAACTAGGTAACGGTACAACCGCGAGTACTGGATGCTCGAAATACGGTGTCCCTCAGCACGCTTTGCCCATGCAAAATACGTGCCCACCGTGTTTAGCACGCTCACGACTAGAGACGCACCCCCCAATATAATGCTGGAAATCTGAGCATTATTTGGGCCAAAAATGTTCTCTGACCCCACGCTACAGAAACCCGTTAGACCCGACAGTATGATGACTGGCAGGTCAATGAATGTGCGGCGGTGAGAATAGAGCTCTTCAGCACGCTTGTGGCACCACGCCAAACACTGTGCCCGTTCTCCAGTGGCTGCCAGGTACCCCTCCAACGAGGTATGCCAGTTTACGGATACCAGGTCGTCCACCGACATTTACTATTAACATTTAAAACTTCCACCGCTTATCGCACTCCAGACACGTGACAAACGTTGTCATGGGTTCGTCCGCTGAACGCGTCTGCAACTGGTAGTAATCACACTTTGTCTTCTTTTTACACGCAGAGCACCACATGAAGATGGACGCACTCTGATCCTTGTCGTACAACCGCTTCTCCATTGCAATCATGCGCTCAATTGCAGCCTTCCACCGGGAAGGACACAGGTCCATTGCGCTCATGCCTGCAACGGTCTGTAGAGTGAGTTCGCCGGATTCAAGTTTCTCCAGCAGGTTCTGGTCGTTCTTCACGTAACTGTTGATGCCCTTTAGATTTTCGTGGAGCGACATGGCACGGTTGCGGTACATGTTCCAAAACACGTGGTTTGTCCAGTCCACATTCACGCCGTCGTGCTTCGCCTGCTCTACGAGAGCCTGGAGCATGTACGTCTCAAACTCTTCTGCGCGTGCGTCCGAGGTGAACAACTTGGTGAAATTTGAAATCACCTTGTCCCGAATCGCACACTTGACAAACACGTCCTTGGTCTTTACGGTGATGATGTCGCGCACGATGGTGTCGGTCACACGAAGACCCGGGGTATCCTCTGGCAAGTCGTCGTCTTCCACAGCCACGCCCTCATTGTCATCCTCGACCTCCTCCACATCCGCGTCCACCTCGTCGTCCTCATCATCCACTGCAAACGTCCACTCCTGGTACAGCGTCTCGTAATCGTCGGCGTGTAGGTTGGCGTACGCCGAGATGGGAGCATCGTATGCGTCCTGGTTCTCGGATGACGTTGAGAGCACGATAATCGGACTGGTGTACGCCTCCTCGTCAAATGGGGCGGGGAGCATGTGTACGTTCTCATCTTCGTCGCTGGTGGACGCAAACACGGACAACCACCGCGTATCGTCCAGAGGGTGCTGGAGCTTTCCCTGAAATTGGATGGACGAACACTTGTACTTCTTACGAATCCACTCTAGTACGTCCGCCGTCTTTACGGGGATTTGAACCTCGCCAATGTGGCCGTTGAGTGCAATGACCACTGCAAACGTCATGTTTCTTGTGATTATAAAGCGTCTATACATCCAAGTTCGTTTTTTACGTGTAAAACGGACCGAGGATATTCTATAAAATATCAACACACATTCAAATGACGTCCAAGTATGTTCCTCCTGGCCTACGCAACAAGAACCACCCTGCTGTACAGAAGGAAAAGACGTTTCGTCCGGAAGAGTTTCCTTCTTTTGGCACAGCATCACCTTCATCTGGAGGGTGGAAGAACACGCACTCGTTTGCAGTGCTGGCAACCGATTGGAACGCACAGGATGAAGACGGGCGCATTCAGCAGGAGTACCGTCGCACGATGGAGATTCGGGAGAATGAGCGGCGGCAGTCGGAAATGCGGCACATTGTGAGGCTACAGCGCGGTCCTTCAAACTCGCCCGAAAACAGCGAGGATGACGACGAGCGTCCTCCCATCCCTTCCAACCCTGATGAGGCCGACGGATGGACGGTGGTTCGTCATCGCAAGGTGCGGCGCGAGTACACGGAGGAGATGAGGCGTGAGCGTGACATGCAGCGGGAGGCAGATGAAATGCGAGAGTCCAGCGAGTACCAGCGACAACTCGAGGATAGCGTTTGGAATGCCTCGGGTGAAGATGGGTATCGTCCTACCGCCTAAATGAAAACTAAAAAACAAAAATTAAATAGGGAAGGTTTTGTATATTTTTTGTTATGCGTGTGATGGTTTACGCGATAGACCGCAGGGCCGTACGAATCAGACGGTAATAACTCGCCATTGTGGTGCCCGACTCCTTGCCCACGTATTTGAAGGCACCGCTTGCGTCCTTTGCGACGATTGCAATCGTGGGGACCAACTTGACTGCAAACTCTCCCGCGTAATTGTTGGGGTCTTCCTGCGTGTTCACGCTAATCCACTGGACGTTGGAAAACTCCTCCTTCAGGTCTTCGACAGCAGGTTTGATGACCTTACAGGGGCCGCACGTGGGCGACCAAAAGTGGTAGGCGACGACACTCATTTATGTATTTCTGTGATGATGTGTGAAGATGCTACGATGCGGTACTGTGTGGTTCTGTGGAGTTTCTGCTTGACCAAATCACATCCGTTTTTCTTTGCAGTCTTTGAAAATGCAGCGATGAGTGCAATATCCAAGGCGTCTGCATCCAGTTTGTCAATGTTTGCACGGCACCACTTTCCCAGCGTCGTGTCCGATACGGGCGGACCCATCAACTGAAGAGGGCATCCATCAACGTCCTTTGCAGTAACCTTGACCGGCGGAGGTTTGGGCCCCTCCAGTACCTCTGCCGCCATGCGGTCTACAATGTGGTTGTTCTTGCTGAACTCGTCGTCGCCTCCCGTGTGCGCCTTTACGTGAATGATACAGTATGACTTGAACTCAACCAACTTGCCCGACACTGCTTCAATCAAGTCGCGGTTCAGCACCGCCGTGCCGCTCGTCGTCTTCCAGTTGTTCCGAATCCACCCCGGAATCCACTTGGTCAGGCAGTTCTTGGAGTACTCGGAATCCGTGTAGATGTACAGGTCCACGTCCGACGCGTCAAACGACCCTGCTGCTTTGTTGACGCAACTTTGAATCGCCAGCAGCTCGCCGCGGTTGTTTGTCTGCGGGTGGTCGTCTGGCACACGGTCCGCGTGGGACAGCGACGGGTGGTCGGGGAAGTAGTACGCGTACGACGCACGCGCGTCCTTCTTTCCGTTGTGGGTACATCCGCCGTCGGTGTACACTTGAACCTTCATTGTAATTGTGATACTCTTGCTATATGAATATCGGATGATATCCGTTTTAGAACGCACCGACTCTGAATCGCTGGTTGGATGGCGGTCGGGTCTTCCACGTGAAACCACACTCGGCACTTGAATGACCGCTGCTCAAGCGACCGCCGCAGCACCTGCTGGCACGCAAACGTCAAAAATTCAGAATGAAGAATCAACAGCACACGCACGCGAGAACTGGATTTGCGCGTCATCCAGTTGTCAAACCACGGCGTGAATATGTCAATTGAGTTTAGTTTTGCAGCATCAATCACGTCGTACTCACATGACGGGCGTGCCTTTTTATAGTCGTTCCACACCTTGAGCGTTTGTGAGTCGTTTAGCGGCTCAAACAGTATGTAGTGCGGAGGCGGAAACACCAGCATTTGAGTATTTAATGCAAAGTCTGTGAAGACGACGACGGCACAATCTTCTTGATGGGCACGTCTTTGGAAACGACGTACAGCGAGTTTTCCGTCATGATAATGTAGCAGTCCTCGCACTTGAACACCTGCTGGATGGGCGACGTGTACTCATCCGCCGACTTGACCAGCATCTTTTCCGTGTCGTGTACCCCGATACAGCACGTCTTTTCCACCGAGTCACGGTAGTAGTCTAGGTAAATCGGTTTGTCTTGCTCGATTGCGACTTGCGCGGTACGCAGCAATACGCTTGCAGACGGCAGTGCCATTTATTATTTACACGTCTCTTATTGAACCAGTTTGAACGCATCATCAAACTTGAAGCGTGCCTTCATGCTCAGCGACGGCATGCTCGCGCGGTCCGCATGAATCACGCCCCCAATCGCGTCCTTCATAAACGCCTTTAGGGTTGGGCGGGTCGCGCTCAGCTTTGCGGTTTCATACAGGAACACTGCAAACTGCATGACATTCTCGTCCGTCTGGGGCGTCTTGGGCTGCTTTGCCGTCTCCATGAGCTCTACCACAACGTCACGCAGCCCGTCGTGGACGCACTCCTCACTCACAAGTCCGCGCAGACACAGCTCCATGGTAAACTTTGCATATCCACGCCGCTTCTCCTTTTGCTTCATGCACTCAATGATCTTATTGTCAAAGTCGGGGTCAGAACTCTGCGGGAATGTGAGCGTGTCGCTCATGTTGTACAGGCTGGAAAACATTGAAATCTGCGCCCGAATGTCGTCCTTAATGTCTGGAATCTCCAGGGAAATACAGCGGGCACACTCTGCCATGACGTTTGCGTACGCGTGCTGGACAATCGCCTTGTCAAACAGCAGAATTGCAATCCGCAGACGGAACTGCTCGTCCCGCTTTTGAATGTACTGAATCGCCTCTTTTGACAGCTTCTCTAGGTTGGACATGGCCACCTTGTTGAAGATGGCAAACACCTCAGAGTACTCTGGGTCTTCGCGCTCCTTTACGCGGCGGACGTACTCCACCAGCGCCTTTTCACGCCAGTTGTTTTCAGTGCGTGTAGTGTTCTGGCGGTACGGTTTGGGCGCCTGGAGTTTGTTAAATGGTTTGAACACCATGGGCTTCATGCGCAACTTGGAGATGTTGGAATGGACCACGGGCGGCAGCACCAGTTTATCGCACGAGCGCAGCGCGTACATTTCAACTACCGACACCATTATTAAATACGTACACTCCTTCTGTGAAAAACGAATCCGTTTTAACATCAATGGTCGTATGTAAGTAAACATGGGGTCTGAAGCGACCACAAAATTCCAGTATTCTTGGATTTTGTGGTATCATGACCCCGAGAACAAGGACTATTCGCTGGACAGTTATGTCAAGATTGCAGACATGACGACCCCCCAGCAGTTCTGGACGGTGGTAGAGTCTATTCCACGCGAGGCGTGGGAGGCAGGCATGTTCTTCTTCATGTGCCGTGGGTTCAAACCGTTGTGGGACGCTCCCGAGAACGAGAACGGCGGGTCTTGGTCCAAGAAGATTGAGGCGGCAGAGGTGTACAACACGTATGTGGACATGATGGTTCACTGCGTGTCCAACCAACTGCTGAACCAGCGGGGCGATACGCTTGCCGGCATCACAGTGTCGCCCAAGGGCCAGTTTTCCATCATTAAAATTTGGAACACAGTTACCAGTGCGTGCGAAAAGACAATCATTTGCCCTACGATGAAGGGGTTCAAGGTGGGAGACGACGTTACGTACACGCCTCACAAATCCCGTCCAAAATAGATACAATGACGGTTCACGACCAAACCGTAATCATATTAGAATCCATGGTGCGCTACCTGTACGGGTGGTTAACCGAAAACGATGAAATACTAGGAAAAATCGTGTACGTGATCCACATGACAGGATTCTGGACGCTAATTGTGCTGATTGTTCTGTCCCACGTGTTTCCCTATTTTTGGTTTCAGTTTAGCGTGTTTGTGGTGGTGCTGCTCACATGGATTCAACATGTCGTGCTGAATACGTGTGTGTTGACGTCGCTTGAAATTAAGTTTACCAAAGACAGTGTGGTGCGTATGGCAGACTCGCTGCTGAGCATGTTTAACATCCCTGTAACCCTTGAATCGCGCATGGGTGTAACGGTTATGCTCAGCACGGTCATGACCTGTTTTCTGGGATTGGAGTTGATGTCCCGATGTATAATGCATGCTTGATAATTTTTTATCATAGTTCTATAATGCTGTCCCCGTCGGACTATACAAATTGGATTAAAGCTAAAATCAGTGCTCAAATGTTGGAAACTGACAGAGTTAGTCAGATACCGAGTTCGAGTCGTCGTTCGAAAATTTCGAGTGTTCCTTTGCCTCCCAATAAAAGCGTATTAGGTTTATTTGGTAGTAGACTCCTTAGTACATTTGTTGGTACACTTATTACAGTTTATAAGTTTATCCCGGTCGCTGGAACTGGGGTGTTTGAATTAAGTGGATTCCTTTACTGCTTTAGAGTTTTTAGACGTTCAGTGATAGAATCAACTTTCTTAGAAATTTCAGATAGTTCTACAAGCAGTTCATCTACTAGTGTCATTTCTGGCTTTCCAAGCAGTTCATCTACTACTGACGTTTCTGGTTCATATTTTTCAACCATATCATGAAACATATTTTGAACAGATTCACCCGATTTAGAAGACACTTCATAATAAGCCTTTAGATTAAACTTTGCGACTAGCGCAACAGCACTGAACGTGAAACAATCACGATTCGGTTTATCACTCTTAGTTGCAACTAGATATTGAACCGTGTTAGCTGGGCAGAGCTTCTGAACATCAGCAATATGCTTATCTAGATAATCAAATGATGCTTTATTTGTCATATCATATACGTATAGAACTACATCAGCATTGCTATAGTAGTATTCATAATTCACATTAATATGCACTTTGCCAGGATTATTTCTCAAGTATGTTTGAGCGTCAATACGAAACCGCTCTTGACCCGCAGTATCCCAAATCTTTAGATGATTCTTATTAATATCAGTATAACAGAACTCAACTCCAATAGTTGGGACATATGTATCACTAAATTTATTATGATTTAAACGCAGAATCATAGAACTCTTTCCAACATTTTCGTCGCCAGTAAGAAGAACTTTAATAGATGAAGACATTTTATATAGATAATATATAAACCTTTCCTTTAAATAACAAAAATTGAGAGCAGAGCAGAGAAGCGCCCATAATTTTTTACAAAAAAATTGAAAAAATAACCACCCATACTTAGTATCAAAAATGACTTCTAAGCTTGACTGGGATCATAACATGCTCTTTCTGTATTTATATCATTCAACCATGTGCATCGGTGAAGAGCATAAGAATCAAGTGTTTAACGATATGGCGTATAAACTTATTGAATGGAATAATACTTCACGATGCGAATTGCGAGCGGTGTTACGCAAATTTGGTGTTGAGTTTCAAGAACTGTGTGCGAATTGTAATGAAGAGCTTATATCATGCGATGATATCGAAGAACCTCTTTGTGACGAATGTTATAACTACAAGGAAAATGTTAAACACTGGAACTAGTATTAAAGAGTAAGAATACTACTATAATAACAGTTATGGAAGAAAAGCAAGTTAAATGTAGTGTACTTCCGAAAAGAAAAATTGTATCTATTAAAAAGTTAAAAGTGGATGAAGTTCCAGAAATAGAAGATCCAAGGGCTCTAACGCCCGCAGAAAAAGGGTTTCAATTAGAAGATTTAGTGTATAAAGAATCACTTAATTTACCAGGATTAACACATAGTTTTAGAGAGAATGATATTAAGAAATATTTTAATGATAGTTCATTAAACGGTATAGATCATTGGATACAAGTAGGACGAACCCATATTTTTATTCAAGATAAGTGGAAACAATCGTTAAATCAACGTGAAGTATCTCACTTTCAAACTGGAAAGGTTTACGTTCTTGTTAAATCTCTAGCGGGTTACAGTGGGGATGGCGGTCCGTCTATAAACGCACAATTAGGCAATGCCCGTGGAATTGACGTAGATTCATCCAACAATCTGTATATTTCAGATTCGAATGGAGGAATACGTAAAATAGATACATCCGGCATCATTACGACATATACAGACGGGTCAAACTATGGTATCGTGTGGCATTTGGTGGTAAGAACTCCCAGTGAAATTTATGCTACAAACGGAAATAATCAAGTTGAAGTAACAACCCCAGCAAGTATATATGTTTAAGCCGTACAGGGCATTAGGCACAGCTTAATGTCGCCCAGGTTTGCAACCACGTACCGGATCATCAAGAACCAGTCGTTCTTCATGTGGACCTCTAGGTTGTTGCACAGGTTGGTACACTTTGTGAAGAGCACCAGGTGTGGCAGCGAAAAGTTGCCCGTCACAATATCGTCGCTCTCTGTTTTCTGAATGCTGAACTCGTTCTCTCCGTCGCCCATCATGGTGGTGCGCGACGCAAAGTGCCCCTTGCAGCTCAGCGTCAGTGAGGAGCTCACGTTTTTGATTTCCACCGTCTTGGCGCCCAGCAGCGTCATGTCGCGACAAATCTTCTGGAAATCCACAGACGGCATTGTAATGTGGGTAGTGAACTCTGTTTCGGGGAGTTGAATGTCGGGCTCGTCACGGTCCAGCAGGTTCAGCTTGTAGCGGGTCACCTGCTTCTTCTCACCGTCCTCAAACAGAATGCCCAGCGTGTTGGGGTCCGCCTGGTCCACGTAGAACGTGATGGTGTCGTCGTTGGTCGCCGTCTTGATGATGCGGTACAGGTGGTCCGTGTTGACGCCAATCACAAACTTGGGTCCCGAGTGGTTGTACGCGTACTTTTCAAACTTGTCAGAGTACAGGCGAAGGTGGACCAGCACCGTGCGCGTGTTGTCCATGGCCACCATGCGAATGCCGTCCTTGTCAAACAGCAGGCTCATCTCAACCAGGATACACTTGAGCGCCTCTACCAGCGTGCGTATCGCCCCAGTTTGAACCGTCTTGGCCTCCACGAGATACTCTGGCATTTCCCTAGTCTAAGTTCTTTCCTTGAAAGTCGTTTTTAAACGCGCTTCATGCGCATGCTCTTCTTTTTAGAGACAATGCGGCCGTACTTGTTGTACTTCAAGTTCGTCTTTGTCAGGCCACCCTTGGTGTGGTGCGCCGTGCCGTGCATTACCTGTGCGCGCGACCCCGCCTTTTGAGTTTTACGAGCGTCCATGTCTTTTAACTCTATGCTGCGATTTTAGATTGCCAGTATGAAAGGGTCAGTTTTTCGTACGCAAACTGCCGGGGGCGGAACTCTTCTATTTTCGAGCGCATGTTTGCCTCGGTTACCTCTGTCCAATCGCCCACGATCCACACTGGCAACCCGTCAAACAACGGGTTCAACCCGCTGCTTTTTACAACGGGGATACATCCCAAACACAGTGCCTCCCACGTGCGATGGCAGTCCAGTCCGTTGCCCTGCGGCGACATCACAAACGCGTGCCTTGCCATATTGGTCCAGCACACGTCGCGTGGTGCTTTGACGGGTTCGTAATACACCATGTGCTTGGGCACGACATCAAGCGCACGCTTCCGGTCGTCCTTGCCGTAGCGTGTCCACATCATAAACTGAAAGTTTGCATACGCTTTTACTTCCCGTTGCCAAAATGGTGGGGCCGACCTTTGAATCCGCAGTAGATCATGTTCCTGTGCCCGCGGTTCTTTATTCGCCCCCCATCCCATTTTGTTGGGTTGCGGCATGCGTACAGCGTTCAGTGCAGCCGTCTTTATGACTCGCATGGAGTGGTAATCCAGTCCAATTGGAATCTGCATTACGTTCGGATGTGTGCCCACCCAGTTCTGCGAAAACCAGTGAATCAGGTTCGGGTGGTTGAGTATGGCCGTACATTCCACCGAATAATCGTCCGGCAGGGTTGCATCCGAGTTGTTTGTCAGCAACTTGAACTTGACGGATATGGTGGGAAGTACATGCTCGACGAATACAGGGAGGGCACTGCTACACACATGTAGAACTGCACCATCGTACAAATTCGCATACCAGGAAGGGTCCAGTATTGGGTAATCGGGATAAGGCACGGGAGACCGATGTGTCGTGGATTTTAGAAGACCGAAGGACCCTGCATACGTACACCCCAGTTCGTCCATTTGCTTACAATTGTCCTGTAGTAATTAAATGTCTCATCAGCGGAGCAAACTTTGTGCGCAGATGTGTGTCATCAAAGTCTTGATGGACGACCACCGCGTTATAAATGTCGCTGAATGTGGGCGCCTGGTCGCACATAGGAGGCATGACTCCAATCCAGCTGTCTTTCAGTTGTAGTTTAAACCAGTACGTGTCTACGTTGTGATTGTTGTCTTCATCAACGCGGGCGTAATACTTTTTTAATGAGTGCTCATTAATTGCAAAAAATCTTGGGGGGGTTTTATCCAGTTTCACTCGAAGACCCGTTTCAAAATTTTGTAGTAGCGTGTCGTAGTAGTGTGCCTCTACAATGTATGCATTGGTACACACTGCCATGTGTACCTGCGGCGGCGTGGTTTCCAAATAGCAACCTCCCAACATACACACGTCATGAGGCAGTTTCATCAGTTCTTCTAGTTTTTTGTAGTTGGTTTCAAACTCAATCCACTGCATGTCGTCTTCAAAAATCAGAACATTCTTCCACCCCTGCTGCCTTGCTCGCTTTAGAATCCCAATGTGGCCCATTGCACACCCGATGATGCCTACCGGGTGCCTGATTGCAGAAAACCGCTCCACCTTGTCTGCTGGAACTCCACCGTCGTGAAACAATTTGGTCATGAGCGTCCGCCTGTCTTCCCGATGGTCTAAGTTGATGTACACAACCTTGTCCACAAACTCCCACATTCCTTGCCTTGCGTACCCAAATAAAAATCAACGCCCCGTCCACACTTTAATAATAGGACAGTTAAACATTGGATGCCGATTGGGCGAAATTACAGTGGGCGTGATGATGCGGCCAGCGGTTCTGATCAACGGATTTATATTTAATAATGTGTACTCGTCCTTCTTTGCGAGTTCCACTTCAGACATATAGGTGTCAAACGTTAAGTTAAACGTGCCTGGATGATTGAAAATATTTCCACATATGGTTATAACTTGTGTTTCAAGTGAACATACTACTCCGAATACACGCTCAAGGTTCATGCGTAATGGTCGTGATTTCACATGGTCGAGCAACTGAAACAAATCATATTTATTGACGAGCGTGTCCAAGAATGTGTGAGAAATAACGCTCATGGTGCCAAAGCACCCAGTCCACCGCCTAGCCATATAGGTTTCCACAAGCTTGTCGTTGTTTTTCAATGTGTTCAAAAGTTGGATGTCACCATTTGGATCATTATTAAATTCGGGTTCTGATGAAAACTCCCATAAAAACGCAACGGTATTTACGCCTAAAATATGAATATTCTTTTGGATGAACATGGAATCGTGAAGTATCATTGCAGTGTCAAACGGTTTGAGTTTGTGGAAGTAGTAATACCCCAATAACTCGCCTCGTTTCGGATACTCGGATTGAACCGTACGAATGTTGGTCATATTGACGCCGGATTCATTTACGAACTCACTAGCATCGTCCACAATCATTATTGGGTGTATGGGATAGTGCTTCCGAATACATCGCACACACTCAACCCAATATTTATTTGTAGTTTCGTCAGTTACATGTCGTACAATGACAAACCCAAACATTCTTACATAGAAGTAATGAAACTATCTTTTATACAAAATATTATTCACAAAGACGCCCCCACGCCGACGATCACATTCATAATTCCAACTATAGGCCGTGCTACATTGGAAAGGTCGTTGCTGTCTTTAAAAAACCAAACATCGCCACATTGGAATGCAATCGTAGTGTTTGATGGTATACAACCTACGATTACAAATAACGATCCCCGTATTCAATTTTTAACAATTGAAAAAAAAGGAAATGGATGGGCCGGATACGTTCGGAATGAAGGTATGAAACATGTAAAAACAGAGTGGATTGGATTTCTTGACGACGACGACGTATTGACGCCCAATTACATGGCAAAGTTTCAAATAGAGGCAAGAAATAACCCAGACGCAATCATTTCAGAATGAAATACTCAAATGGGGCTGTACTTCCTCCTATACATGAAACTACGTTTAAGCAAGATTTTGTAGGTATTTCGTTTTGCTTTCAGACGCGTATATTCCAAAAAGAAGGTCTCGAGTTTAAGCAATCCGGCATTGAGGATTATGAATTTTTAAATACGCTGAGAGAACACAACAAGCGTGTAGTCATCTCCCAGTATATAACCTATTTAGTAAGACCTATGTAGGCAGAAGCGTCCTACGGGTTTCCTCCTCATCGCGGACTTGCCGCCGAACCCAAATTAGAAGGACAGACAAACTAATAGAGTTAAGTATAAGTGTCATAACACTCATAGTGATAACATTATTCGCCGATTGGTTTTCGTAAATGAGTCGTGTGATTGCTATGTAGCTAGCGAATGCTACGCAACATAGTATTGCGACAATCGGAAGATAGGTATTACTGGATGCCATTTTACAGTTAGGGTCAATCGTGTACAAAAATCCGTTTTAAAGCAGCCTGTTGTTTTCCAAATCCTTTTGAACCTCCTTTGAGAACTTGCCGTGCTTTTGAATGTACGCCCTGCGTGTCTCCCTGTTTTTCACAAAGACAATCGCCCACTCGGTTTGGCTGATTGCCGCTTCAATGAGTTCCGGCGTTTGCATCTCCTCAGGAGCATACGCCAAACTCCACCCGCTCTTTTTCACTGCAGACATACATATTTCAGGCGTAAGCTCACTAGTTGTAACGCCCCAAAGGTCAGAAGTCATTTGTATTTGGTATTGCGGATGCGTTTAATATCTTACTCCTTCCACGAGAAATCATAATACTTCGCTGTAGTATCGCGAGAAACAGTCACATCTATATCAGGAAACACCTCCGTTATGGAAGTTAAAAACGATTTACAATACTCTTCATCGTCACGATAACTGAATATTACGTGCATGTATCCACTCAAGCCCTTTCTTGCATTTCGACGAATGTCTTCGATTGTAGTACCGATAGCATAATTTAGTGATTTCTCACGATCATTATCACCACGTCCTTCTCTAAGTTTACGCAAATCCACCTTCGTCGTCATTTGTGTTTAGTATTGCGGATGCGTGTAATATCTTAGTTATTTCCGCCTGGCGTTTGCATGTCCTCAGGAGCATACGCCAAACTCCACCCGCTCTTTTTCACAGCGGACATACATATTTCTGGCGTAAGATTTTCAGTCGGCACATTCCAAAGCGGATTCATTTGTTGTATCTTACTCCTTCCATGAAAATTTATACGTCGTATAACCTTCATCAACATGATGTACAGAAACGTCTATATCGGGAAACTCGGACTTAACGCCAGTTAAAAACGCACTACAATACTCCTT
>Ga0114979_10001907_pt1 | contig 14086 bp, 13 predicted proteins | sample S_140625_EF_Meta_FD_87315 | JGI IMG/M metagenome (GOLD analysis project Ga0114979, IMG submission 87315) | Freshwater microbial communities from Lake Simoncouche, Canada to study carbon cycling - S_140625_EF_MetaG | ecosystem: Environmental > Aquatic > Freshwater > Lake | place: Lake... | reverse complement strand
TTGCGGGCACCGAGCTTGCCCTGCGCATCGATCAGGAACTTGGGCACGATGAACAGCGAGATGCCCTTGACCCCCTCGGGCGAGCCCGGGGTGCGGGCCAACACCAGATGGACGATGTTCTCGGCCATGTCGTGCTCACCGAAGGTGATGTAGATCTTCTGGCCGAAAATGCGAAATGACCCATCGCCCTGCGGCTCGGCACGCGAGCGAACCAGCGACAGATCGGAGCCGGCCTGCGGCTCGGTGAGGTTCATGGTGCCAGTCCATTCGCCGCTGATCATGCGAGGAATGAAACCCTGCTGCTGTGCCGGGGTGCCGGCGGTGAGCAGTGCTTCGATCGCGCCATCGGTCAGCAGCGGACACAGGGCAAACGAGAGGTTGGCGCTGTTGAGCATCTCGCCGCAGGCAGTGGCCACCAGCTTGGGCAAGCCCTGACCACCGAAGGCCTCGGGGTGTTGTACGCCTTGCCATCCAGCCTCGCCAAACGCACGAAACGCTTCGCGAAAACCCGGGGTGGTGGTGACGACGCCATCGGCCACCGTGGCCGGTTTCAGGTCGCCCGCCCAATTGAGCGGCGCCAGGACCTCGCCATTGAAACGGGCGGCCTCTTCGAGCACCGCCTCGACGGTGTCGTCAGTGGCATCCGAAAAGCCGGGCAGCTGACGCACCTGCGCCAGACCCGCGAGCTCGCGGATCGTGAACATCATGTCCTTGACCGGTGCCTGATAACTCATGACGCGCGCCTTCTGTTCAATGGAGTGTCTGGTGCGGTGATCGAATCCGATCAGATCTTGCCGGCCAGCTCAGGAACCGCATCGAAGAGATCACCGACCAGCCCGTAGTCAGCCACGCCGAAGATCGGTGCCTCGGCATCCTTGTTGATCGCCACGATCACCTTGGAGTCCTTCATGCCGGCCAGATGCTGGATCGCGCCACTGATGCCAACCGCAACATAAAGCTGGGGTGCGACGATCTTGCCGGTCTGACCGACCTGCCAGTCGTTGGGCGCATAACCGGCATCGACCGCTGCACGCGAGGCGCCCATGGCCGCACCGAGCTTGTCGGCCAGTGGCTCTAGGACCTTGAAGTTCTCGGCGCTGCCCATGCCACGCCCGCCCGACACAACGATTTTGGCGCCGGCCAGTTCGGGACGCTCGCTCTTGGCGACTTCGCGCTTGATGAAGGTCGAAGTGCCGGGGTCGGCAACCGCTGAGACCGACTGAACCGTCGCCGAACCACCGGCGGCAGCCGCCGGATCGAAAGCGGTGGTGCGCACCGTCATGACCTTGACCGGATCGGCCGATTGCACGGTGGCGATCGCGTTGCCGGCATAGATCGGGCGCTGGAAGGTGTCGGGCGACTCGACCATCGTGACGTCGGAAATCTGCGCGACATCAAGGCGGGCAGCCACGCGCGGCGTCACGTTCTTGCCGAAGGCGGTAGCCGGGGCAAGGATGTGGGTGTAGCCGCCAGCCACCGCCAGCACCTGCTCGGCAAGTGCTTCGGCGAGCTGCTCGGTCAGGTGGGGCGCATCGACCACCAGCACCTTCGAGACGCCGGCAATCGCCGCCGCCGCGGCACCGGCCTCAGCGCATCCGCCACCGGCCACCAGGACGGTGACATCGGGGCTGCATTTGAGTGCCGCGGTGACCGCATTGAGCGTGCCGCCCCGGATCGCGTGGTTGTTGTGTTCAGCAATAACGAGAGCAGCCATGTCAGATCACCTTTGCATCGTTCTTGAGTTTGTCGACCAGTGCTGCGACATCGGGCACCTTGATGCCGGCCTTGCGACCGGCGGGTTCAGAAACCTTCAGGGTCTTCAGGCGCGGCTTGATGTCGACGCCGAGATCGGCGGGCTTGAGGACATCGAGCTGCTTTTTCTTGGCCTTCATGATGTTGGGCAGCGTGACATAGCGTGGCTCATTCAGGCGCAGGTCGGTGGTGACCACCGCCGGCATGCGAATCGAGAGAGTCTCGAGCCCGCCATCAACCTCACGAGTCACGACCAGGCGACCGTCTGCCAGCTCGACTTTCGACGCGAAGGTGGCCTGCGGCATGCCAGTCAGTGCTGCCAGCATCTGGCCAGTCTGGTTGGCATCGTCATCAATCGCCTGTTTGCCGAGAATGCACAAGCCGGGCTGTTCACGCTCGACCACCGCCTTGAGCAACTTGGCAACCGCCAGTGGCTGCAGGTCATCGTCGGCACCGACTTCGATCAGGATGGCACGGTCGGCGCCGATCGCCATCGCGGTGCGAAGGGTCTCCTGGCAGGCCGCGACACCGCAGCTCACTGCGATCACCTCGGTGGCCAGCCCCTTTTCGCGAAGGCGGATCGCCTCCTCGACCGCGATTTCGTCGAAGGGATTCATCGACATCTTGACGTTGGCGATATCGACACCGGTGCCGTCGCTCTTGACGCGCACCTTGACGTTGTAGTCGACCACTCGCTTGACTGGCACGAGAATTTTCATGAAAGACCTGATGAAGTGAAAAAGGGTGTGGAAGAGGGTCTGAATCAGACGGCAACCCACGATTATAGGCAGTCTGATCGCTGCGGTCAGCCAGCACGCGCGATCGGCCGACGAAGAAGTCCGCGACCGCGTGTCAAACGGGTCGCGAAACCCTGCACCAGCGCAGCCCGGACTCAGTCGTCGAGCAAGGACAGGATCGCAGTTTCGCAGGCGGCCGCCCCTTCGTACTGTACCCAGTGGCCGGCGCCGGGAATACCGATCAGACGCGCCTCGGGGCGGCGCTCGCGGATCACCGATTCGACCAGCGCCAGATTGCCGTCGCAGGTGGCATCGAACTCGCCATAGATTGCATCGAGGCGAGTGACATCGAGCGCATCGAGCAGATCGAGGAGCCGGGTGCTGAAGGCGAGCCTGCGACCGTTGTATCGCGCACGCTCGACATTGCGCGAGTGCAGCGCCAGCGCTGCCTCATCGGGCTCGGGGTTGGCCAGCATCAGGATATGGAGATTGGTCCGGTGCAGTGCCATGCGCTGCACCGGATCAGTGGCCTTGCGCCAGACCTGCAGGGGCGGATGGTTGCGCGGCACGCCAAGCGAGGCCGCGCCCACCAGAATCAGCCGCCCGACCCGACCCGGACGCTCATGCGCAATCAAGGTGCCGACCATCGCACCGAAGGAAAAGCCGGCAATATCGATCCGCTTCGAAAACAGCTGATCAAGACCCTCAGCGGTGATCTGCGCGATCTCATCGACCTGCCCGGGAGCCGGCACATCGCCCGAATCACCGAAGGACGGGAAGTCGGGGCACCAGATTTCGCGATGCTGCGACAGCGTTGTGATGTTGGCCGCCCAGTGCTCCCAGCTGCCGCCACCGCCGTGAAACAGCGCAAGTGGTTTACCCTGACCCCAGCGACGCCAGACCATCTGCCCGTTGCCGCAGGGTGTGTATTCGATGCGGGCCGATTCGCGCAGCGAATCGACAGCGGCCGCGAGGTCGAGGTGAGGCATCGCGCTCAGAGGCCGCCGTTGACGACCAGTGTCTGGCCGCTGACATAGTCGCTGTCGGGGCTGCAAAAGAGATAGACCGAGCCGGCAGCCTCTTCGGGCGTCCCACCTCGACCCAGAGGAATCATCTGCGACATCGCCGCAATCCGACCGGCCTGCACGCCGATCTTGACCTCACGGCCCTGCATCTCGATCGTACCGGCCTCGCCTTCCTGCAAGGGCTTGGTCAGACGGGTCTGGATATAGCCGAAGGCCACCGAATTGACGGTCACGTGATAGCGGCCCCATTCTTTGGCGAGCGTGCGGCTCAGCCCGGTGATGCCGGCCTTGGCCGCTGAATAGTTCGACTGTCCGGCATTGCCGTTGACACCGGAGGTCGAGGAAATATTGACCACCTTGCGAACGATGCGCTGGCCGGCGGCGGTCTCGCGCTCGACCGCCGGCTTCAGGTGCGCAAAAAACGCACGAAGGATGCGAAACGGCGCCTTCAGATGGACATCGAGAATCGCATCCCATTGCTCGTCGGTCATCTTCTGGATGACGCTGTCCCAGGTATAGCCGGCGTTGTTCACTACGATATGGGCATCGCCAAAGGCCTCGACCGCGGTTTTCACGATGCGCTCGCCGAAGTCGACTGCAGCGACGTCACCGTTGCAGGCGACCGCCTCGCTGCCTGCTTCGCGAATCAGCGCAATGGTCTCAAGTGCCGGTGCCTCGTCGATGTCGTTGACCACGATCTTTGCGCCAGCGCGCGCCAGTCTGAGCGCGATCTGCTGACCGATGCCGCGACCCGATCCGGTGACGATGGCCACGCGGCCGTCGAGTTGTCCCATGCGAAGCTCCTGTCGGAAAATTCAGATGAATTGAAAGTGGTCGAAGAACCGACACTGTGCGACCATTCTAAGGCAAGAACGACATTCGCCAGGCCGAACGGCAACGCGACGCCACCGGCAACAGACTCGAGCGAGACACCATGACCCGATCCCTTTTCGAAGAAGAACACGAGCTCTTTCGCGAGCAGGTTCGCCGCTTCGCCGAACGCGAAGTTGCGCCGCACTTTCGCGACTGGGAGAAAGCCGGCATCACGCCCAAGGAGTTCTGGCGCAAGGCCGGCGAGGCCGGTGTGCTGTGCACCACTATCCCGACCGAATACGGCGGCGGCGGCGGCAGCTTCCTGCATGCCTGCGTGGTCACCGAAGAGATGGCCCGTATCGGTGCCAGCACTGGCATCCCGGTGCATTCCGACATGGTCTCGCCCTATCTGATGCACTACGGCAGTGAAACCCTCAAGCAGCATCTGCTGCCGCGACTTTGCCGCGGCGAGATCGTGGCCTCGATCGGCATGACCGAACCCGGCACCGGCAGCGACCTGAAAAGCATCCGCACCAGTGCGGTTCGCGATGGCGACCATTGGGTCATCTCGGGCCAGAAGGTCTGGATCACCAACGGCGCCAATTGCGGCGTGGTGCTGGTGGCCTGCAAGACTGACCCCTCGGCCGGCGCAAAGGGTGTGTCGCTGATTGCAGTCGAAGCCGGCACACCAGGCTTCTCCAAGGGCCAGCCGATGGACAAGATCGGACTCAAGGCCCAGGACACAGCCGAACTTTTCTTCGACAATGTGCGGGTGCCGATCGGCAATCTGGTGGGCGAAGAAGGCCGAGGATTCGTCTATCTGATGCAGCAGCTGCCGCAGGAGCGGCTGGTGATCGCGGTGCGATCGTGCGCGATTCTCGAGGCCAATCTGGAGGCAACCGTCAGGTACGTGCGCGAGCGCAAGGTCTTCGGCGCACCAATCGCCGAGTTCCAGAACACCAAATTCAAGCTCGCCGAAGCCAAGGCCTACATCACGATGCTGCGCAGCTTCGTTGATGACTGCATCACCGAGCACATCAACGGCGGCATCACCAGCGAAAAGGCGGCCATGGCCAAACTCACGTCGACCGAACTGCTCGGACGTTACCTCGACGAATTCCTGCAGCTGCACGGTGGCTATGGCTATTCGAACGAATACGGCATCGGGCGCGCCTGGGTCGATGCTCGCGTGACGCGCATCGCCGGCGGCACCTCAGAGGTCTGCAAGGACATCATCAGTCGCGGACTCTGAGCCGCAAGGAAGCCCCCCGCGCAGGCTCGCGAAAGCGAGTCGCATCAGAAGTGGGTTCGAGTGTCATCATCACACCGTCGCTCCTTCGAGGGCGACCCGGGAGAAAGCATGAACAGTAGGCGAATCAGCCGGATGCCGGCCAAAGCAGGCCTTGCGGCCCTTCTGTCGGCCCTTATGCTGGCACTTCTTGTGCAGGCAACGCCATCATGGGCGCAGACCACCGGCCCTTATCCCAACCGGCCAATCAAGATGATGGTGGTCTCGGCGGCCGGCGGCATCCTCGACACCATCGGGCGCATCGTGGCCACCGGCATCGCTCCGAACCTCGGCCAGGTGGTCGTGGTCGAGAACCGCGCCGGCGCGGGCGGCATTCCAGGCACTGAACTGGTCGCGCGCGCAGCACCCGACGGTTATACCATCGGCTCGGTGTCGACCAGCCACTCGATCAATCCCGGCCTTTATCCGAAGATGCCCTATGACACGCTGCGCGACCTGGTCATGGTCTCGCACACCGTGAATCTGAAAAACGTGCTGGTGGCGCATCCCTCGGTGACGGCAAATTCGGTCAAAGAGCTGATTGCCCTCGCAAAATCAAAACCCGGCACGCTCACCTTCGCCTCAGCCGGCAACGGTCAGTCCAATCATCTGTCGGGCGAGATCTTCAAGAGCATGGCCGGCATCGACATGATCCATGTGCCCTACAAGGGCAGCGCGCCGGGGCTGACCGACACGGTTGCCGGCAGTACGTCGATCATGTTCGTCGACATCCTCTCGGCCCTGCCGCATATCAAGTCGGGGCGCCTGAAAGCACTCGGCGTGACCGGCACGGTGCGCTCACCCGCCTTGCCCGATGTGCCGACGATCCAGGAGTCGGGGCTGCCCGATTTCAACGGCAATACCTGGCTGGGAATGGTGGCACCCGCCGGCACACCGCGCGAAATCGTCATGCGACTGAGCCTCGAAACCTCGAAGGTACTCAACGCGCCGGATATGCGTGAACGCCTGCTGGCCCAGGGTGTCGAGCCGGTGGGCAGCACGCCCGACCAGGCCACCGCACACCTGGAAGCCGAAATGAAGCGCTACGCAGCAGCGGTCAAAGCGTCGGGCGCCAAGGTCGACTGACCCCTCCTACTTCGTAAGCGACCTTCACCCATGGCACTCGATTTCAGTCTCAGCGAAGAACACCTGGCGGTGCGCGAGAGCGTACGTCGGCTGTGCCGCGAGGAGGTCGCGCCACTGGTGAACGACGCCGAAGAAAATGAAACCTTCCCCCGCGATCTCTTTCGACTCTGGGGCCGGCTTGGCCTGATCGGTGCGCGCTATCCGACTGACGATGGCGGTGCCGGCCTGGACAAGGTCGCCGAATGCATCATTCGTGAAGAGATGAGCGCGGTCTGCCAGGGCTTTGCATCGAGCTGGTCGGCCCACAGCCATCTGGGCATCTGGCCGATCTGGAAGGCCGGGACCGCCGCCCAGAAGCTGCGCTGTTTCGTTCCGGCGCTCGCTGGCGAAAAAATCGCGGGTTTCGGTCTGAGCGAGCCCGACGGCGGCTCGAATGTTCGCGCACTCAAGACCCGCGCCACACGTGCGCCAGGCGGCTGGCGACTCAATGGCAGCAAGCTCTACATCACCAACTCGCCGATCGCCGATTTCGTGCTGATTGCCGCCCGCACACGCGATGAACTGAGCATCGATGCCATCAGCCTGTTCATCGTCGAGGCCAACAGCCCGGGCTTTGCGGTCTCGCGACTGAAGAAGGAAGGTATCCGCAGTTCCGAGACCGGCTTGATCCATCTCGACGATGTTTTCGTCCCCGACCATCTTCTGCTGGGCGAACGCGAAGGCACCTATCCGCTGATCCTCGAATCGCTCAGCGAAAACCGGGTCGGCGTCGCAGCCAATTCGCTCGGGCTGGCGCGCGCCGCGCTCGAGGCCTCGGTGGCCTATGCCGGCGAACGTCTGGTCGGCGGCAAACGCATCGGCGACTACCAGGCGGTGGCTCATCGGCTGGCCGACATGGCGGCTGACATCGAAGCCGCCCGCTGGCTGGTCTATTACGGCGCCTGGTGCGTCGATCAGGGCCAGCTGTCCCCTGATCTGGCGGCACGCGTCAAGCTGGTGGCAAGCGAAACCGCGGTGCGTGCGAGTGAATCGGCAATCCGAATCTTCGGCGGCGCAGGCATCATGCGCGAGTACCCGGTGGGGCGCATCCACCGCGATGCCCTGGTTTATGTCATCGGCGAAGGCACCAGTGACATTCAACGCAACCTGATTGCCCGAGGGCTGGGGTTCAAACCGTGATCAGCGGCGTCGCCAATACCCGGGTTGGCGAGATTGCCGGCTCGAGCTGCATGAGCCTGCACGAAGAAGCCGCACGCGGCGCGCTCGAGGACGCCGGCCTGCACTGGTCGGATATCGACGGCGTGCTATGTGCCTATTCGCTGGCCGAGCCGCATCCGATGCTGGCTTCGGCCTTTTGCGAATTCGTCGGCATTCATCCGAATGTGTGCACCGCCCTGCAGTCGGGCGGCACCACCGCCTGCATCATGGTGATGCTGGCCGAGTCGCTGGTGGCCACCGGCCAGTGCCGGCATGTGCTGTGCGTGACCGGCGACAACCGCGCGACCGGCATGTCGCGCGACGGGGCGGTAGCCGCACTCGCCGAATTCGGCCATGCACAGTTCGAGCGTCCCTATGGCATCGGCATTCCGCCTGCTTACGGTCTGGTCGCGCAGCGCTATCTGCATGAGTACGGTGCCACGCTCGAGCAGCTTGCCGCGATCTCGGTCGAACATCGTCGCCATGCCGCTCGCCATCCCGATGCTCACAAGCGCGAGCCGATCAGCCTCGACGATGTCATGCGCTCGCGCGTGATCAGTTCACCGCTGCGCCTGCTCGACTGCTGCCTGGTGTCGGACGGCGGTGCCGCCGTGATCGTGAGCGCAGCCGATGCCGGTCGCGACACGCGTGCGCCGCTCAAGGTCCTTGGCATGGGCCAGGGCCATACCCATGAGCACATCGTGGCGGCGCCCAGCCTGACCGACTTCGGCTGCAAGCAGTCGTCGCAGCGCGCCTTTGCGCAGGCCGGCCTCAAGCCGGCAGACATCGATGTCGCGCAAATCTACGACTCCTTCACCATCACCCTGCTGGTCGAACTCGAGTCGATGGGCTTTTTCGAGCGCGGACAGGCAGGCGTCGCGGCACTGGCCGGCGAACTCGGTCTGGGCGGCAAGCTGCCCTGCAATACCCACGGCGGCCTGCTGTCGTTTGGACATTCGGGCGCCGCCGGCGGCATGTTCCATATCGTCGAAGCGGTCCGTCAGTTGCGCGGCGAAGCCGACGCCAGACAAGTCAAGGACGCCCGGACCGCCTTCGTTCATGGCGACGGTGGCATCCTGTCGGCTCACTGCTCACTCATTCTGGGAAGCTGATGACCCCCGCCAAACCGCTTCCCAAACCCACCGCCGAAACCCTGCCCTTCTGGCAGGCGGCAGCACAGGGCAAACTGGTTTTTCAGCATTGCAGTGCGTGCAATCGCGCCCAGTTTCCGCCGGCAAACCATTGCCCGGCCTGCGGCAATCGCTCCCTGAGATGGCAGGAGTCTGCGGGCAGTGGAAGCATCCACTCGCACACCACCGTCCAGCGAGCGCCGACCGCCGCATTCAAGAACGACGTGCCGTATGTGATCGCGCTGATCGATCTGGACGAGGGCTTTCGCATGATGATGAACTGGCGCGGCGATGACCCTGCCACGGCCAGGATCGGTGATCGGATCCGCGTGGTCTTTGAGGCCAATGCCTCGCCCTGGCCGCTGCCGCAGGCCGTGCCGGTGCAAGCCGGATGAGCGAGCCCCGCGCCTCATCGCCCCCTAAACTGGTGGGAGCACTCGTGAGCGGACTCGGAGTGCTTCGCTATCTGGCTCACAACCGCGGGCCAACCGGCGTTACGCGTATTGCCCGTGACCTCGACCTGAATGCCAGCACCTGCTTCAATTTGCTGCGCACGCTGGTGCATGAAGGGCTGGTGACCTTCGACGATGAAACCAAGTCCTATGCGATCGGGCTCGGCGTGGTCGAACTCGCCCAGGGGGCGCTCGATCGGGCCTCACTCGTCAAGCTCGTCGAACCCCATCTCAATGACATCGCGGTACGCCATGAGGTCACCGTGGTCATGTGGCAGACACTCAACAGCGAGCGAATGACACTGGTGCATGTCTCAGAAAACCACAATGCGATCAGGGTGCAGATGACGGTGGGCACTCGCATACCGACCTTCGCCGGCGCGTCCGGCCGCTGCATGGCCGCCTTCAGCGGCATGACAAAAATCGAGATCCGCAGCCGCTTCGGCGCCCTGCGCTGGGATCGCGCACCGAGCTTCGAGGATTACTGGTCATCGGTCATCAAAACCCGCGAGCGTGGCTATGCGATCGACGACGGTCAATTCCAGCGCGGCGCGACCATCCTGGCTGTGCCGGTCTTCGATCCGAATCGCAAGCCGACCATGACGATCGGTGGCGCATCCTTCAGCGCCCAGCTCGATGCCACCCGCATCAAGGCACTGGCCAGCGATCTCGGCGCCCTGGCCGAGCGGGTGACCCGGGCGCTCTCGGGCGGGGCAGCCACCGCCTGAGCTGCCGGCCGCGGCGAACCGGCGTCAGACGTCGTCGGCGACCTTGAGCACCAGCTTGCCGAAGTTCTCGCCCGAAAACAGCTTGAGCAGTGTCTCGGGGAAATGATCGATGCCGTCGACAATGTCTTCGCGAGAGATGAATTTTCCCTCGGCCATCCAGCCGGCAATCTCGCGGACCGCCTCGGGATAGCGCTTGGCATAGTCAAACACCACGATGCCTTCCATGCGGGCGCGATTGACCAGGAGCGACAGATAGTTCGAAGGCCCCTTGACCGGCGCAGTGGCGTTGTACTGCGAGATGGCGCCGCAGATCACGATGCGCGCCTTCATGTTGATGCGGGTGAGCACGGTATCGAGGATGTCGCCACCGACATTGTCGAAGTAGACATCAACACCTTTGGGACAATGCGCCTTGAGCCCGTCTCGCACACGGCCGGCCTTGTAGTCGATACAGGCATCAAAGCCGAGTTCCTTCACGACGAACTCGCATTTTGCCGCACCACCGGCAATGCCTACCACCCGACAGCCCTTGATACGGGCCACCTGGCCGACGGTCTGGCCGACCGCGCCAGCCGCCCCAGAGACGACGACAGTCTCGCCGGCTTTGGGCTGACCGACATCGAGCAGGCCGAAATAGGCGGTCATGCCCGGCATGCCGAGTGCATTGAGCCATTTCGGCAGCGGCGCCATGCCAATGTCGATGCGAGCCAGTCCGGTCAGCGCCAGCGCCCTGGCCTCGATCGCACAGAACTGCTGCACGCCCAGCATGCCGCTCACATGATCACCGACCGAAAAAGCCGCGGTATCGGAAGCAATGATGCGGCCGACGCCCCCGGCACGCATGACATCACCGATACCGACTGCCTCGATATAGCTGCGCCCCTCGTTCATCCAGCCGCGCATTGCCGGATCGAGCGACAACATGAGGTTCTTGACCAGGACGCCCCCGGTCGGCAATGCCGGCACCGGCGCATCGGCAATCTGCCAGTTGGCGGGGGTGGGCAGCCCGATCGGCCTTGATGCAAGCAGAACGCGGCGGTTAAGTGTGCTGACTGTCGTCATGAAGCGGTCTCTAGAAAAAGTTTTTTCTGAATTTAAAGGCGACTCACCATTTCGGCGGTCGCTTCTCGATGAAGGCCGACACGCCCTCCAGGGCGCTGTCATCCATCATGTTGCAGGCCATTGTCTGACCGGCCAGCTGATAGGCTGCCTCGGAGCCCATCTCGAGTTGCCGGTAAAAAAGACCTTTTCCGGCGGCGATGGCTTGCCGGGGCTTGGAGACAATGCGCGCAAGCAAGGCCTCGATCGCGGGATCGAGCTCGGAAGGTGGCACGCAATCATTGATCAGCCCATCATCGCGCGCCCGAGCCGCATCGATGAAATCACCGGTCAGCAGCATCTTCATGGCCGCCTTGCGCGAGAGATTGCGCGACAGGGGCACCGCCGGCGTGGAACAGAACAGACCGAGATTGACACCCGACACGGCAAAACGCGCATCGTCGGCGGCGACCGCCAGATCGCAGGCCGCCACCAGCTGGCAGCCGGCCGCAGTCGCCAACCCGTGTACCCGTGCGATCACCGGCTGCGGCATGCGCTGCAGCGTCATCATCACGCGGCTGCAGCGGGCGAACAGTTGCTGATAGGTCACAAGCGCCGGCTCTGCGCGCATCTCGCGAAGGTCGTGTCCGGCACAGAATGCCTTGCCTCGAGCGGCAATGACCACTGCCCTGACCGTGTCATCGCCTGCAATAAGATCGAGCTGATTTTGAAGCGCGATCAGCAGGTTCTCAGACAAGGCGTTATAGGCCGACGGGCGATTGAGCCACAGCCAGGCGACCGGCCCCCGATTGATGCGCTCGAGCACATCGTCGCTCGATTCGACCGGTTTGCTGTCGGAGGCAGCCGTCGAATGGCCGGCTGCCAAGGATTGATTGGCCATCGGAGTCTCCTGTTCGAGAGGTTGAAAAAGGGTCCCGACTGCGGCGCGGACACGACAGGATGTGCCGTGATACCGCGATTACCGCCGACCATCGGGCGGCGAACGGTCGGACTGAAACCCTAGATTACACTCCACTCGAAAGGATGAACCTCAATGCTCGAACGTATTCAGGCTGTCGCTGCGCAGGTCGGCACCGTCGTGGTCGGCAAGCAACCGCAGATCCGCCTGGCGCTGGCATGCCTGCTGGCGCGTGGTCACCTGCTCATCGAAGATCTGCCCGGCGTCGGCAAGACAACGCTTGCGCAGGCGCTGGCGATTTCACTCGGACTGGCCTTCAAACGGGTGCAGTTCACCAATGACCTGCTGCCCGCAGACATCGTCGGCGTGTCGGTCTTCGAGCGCGACAACAACCGCTTCACCTTCCATCCCGGCCCGGTGTTCTCTCAGGTTCTGCTCGCCGACGAGATCAACCGCGCCTCGCCCAAGACGCAAAGCGCGCTGCTCGAGTCGATGGAAGAAAGACAAGTCTCGATCGACGGTGCATCGCGGCGTCTGCCCGATCCCTTCTTTGTCATCGCCACCCAGAACCCTCAGGATCAGATCGGCACCTTTCCCCTGCCGGAGTCGCAACTCGACCGCTTCCTGATGTGCATCGAGCTCGGCTATCCCGACCCGAAAGCCGAGCGCACCCTGCTCGAGGGACATGACCGTCGCGAACTGCTGTCGTCGATCAAGCCGAAAATGACCGCAGGCGAACTGGTCGATGCGCAAGCTTCGCTCAGGCTGATCCGGACCGCGCCGGCACTGCTCGACTATGTTCAGAACCTGCTGACCTACAGCCGTCGCTCGCCGCTCTTTGCCGAAGGACTAAGCCCGCGTGCCGGTCTGGCGCTGCTGCAGGCGGCGCGCGCCTGGGCGTTACTCGACGGGCGCAACCATGTGCTGCCCGATGACGTGCAGGCGGTGCTGACCGCGGTCGCAGGTCATCGCCTCAAACCGGCCAAGGGCGCCGCAACCAGCCATCGGGCCCGCGCCGAGATGGTCGCCGAGCTGTCGAAATCGGTGGGCGTGCCCTGAGCGCCGCGGGGTGATTCGCGATGCTCGCAGCCGCCATCAACTGGGTCGAGCGGATCGCGCCGGTGATCCGGATTGCACGCGGCCCGCATGTCGGTGACCTGCGCCTTGACCGCCGCAAGATCTTCATCCTGCCGACCCGAGCCGGGGTGATGTTCGGTGTTCTGCTGATCATCATGCTGCTGACCTCGGTCAACTATGCGCTGTCGCTCGGCTATGCGCTGACCTTCCTGCTGATCGGCGTGGGTCTGGTCTCGATGCTCCACACCTGGCGAAACCTGCTCGGTCTGACCTTGCGGGCCGGTCGCGCCGAACCGGTCCACGCCGGCGAACTCGCCGAGCTGGGTCTGATCCTGCGCAACGCCAAGGGCAGGGCACGCTATGCAATCGAACTGACCGTGCCCGGCAATGCGCAGTCGACCCATATCGATATCGAGGCCGGTGTCGATCAGCTGATCGACGTCGCCTTGCCCACCGATCGACGCGGCTGGCAGACCGCCCCGCGAATGCGGCTGTCGACCCGCTGGCCGCTGGGCTTGTGGCAGGCCTGGGCCTGGTGGCACCCCCAGGTCCGGATACTGGTCCTGCCACGGCTTGAAACACCGGCAGCACCGCTTCCCGAATCAAGCTCGATCGGTAATGAATTCCATGCTCGCGGACGTGGCGAAAATGATTTCTCGGCAGTCCGCAGATTTCGCGAGGGTGACTCGACACGGCGACTGGCCTGGAAGGCCATGGCGCGAAGCGGACGGGACGATTTGGTGGTGCTCGAATTCGAGGGAGGCGGCGGCGGGCAGTTGTGGCTTGAGTGGTCGGCCATGTCGGCGGCACTGTCGCCTGAAGATCGCCTCTCGCGGCTGACCCG
>Ga0114979_10001906_pt1 | contig 14087 bp, 15 predicted proteins | sample S_140625_EF_Meta_FD_87315 | JGI IMG/M metagenome (GOLD analysis project Ga0114979, IMG submission 87315) | Freshwater microbial communities from Lake Simoncouche, Canada to study carbon cycling - S_140625_EF_MetaG | ecosystem: Environmental > Aquatic > Freshwater > Lake | place: Lake... | reverse complement strand
GGCCGTGGCGAGCAGGAGGAGAGCAGTACGCCCGCAAGGATTATGGCAATCATTGAACGTCGAGCAACCACGATCCAAAAGATTGCAGCTCTGCGGCTCTTGAAGATGTGGGTGTAACTGTTGTGTGATTAATACATTGAATCTCTGGGCCAAATCTATTTGAGCTAGTTGCGCTTACTGGGCCGCCAGTAAGTGTTAATAATGGAGTTGGGTCAATTACCACATTAGGGACGGTTGATGAATTGCCTGCGTAAAGGTTTATGTTACCAGATCCGTCTGACTCAATCATACAGGAAAAGAATCGGTTATCTGATGCGCTAGCTCCAAAGCCATTGGTTAAAGTTGTATAGGATGTTGGGGTAAGATATGCGGAGTTAAACCCAATCAGACGTCCTTGAATGATTGAAGATTGAAGCGCAAATTCAACGCCAAAACCTTTTACAGTTAGTCCATTTTGCTCGGCAAAAGGAGCGTCTGTTGCGTTACCAGTTCCACTAAACACAATTCTGATTTTTGAATTTGTAGAGGCCATATACATCGCACCGCTAATCGCAAATCGGATTCTTTTTGAATAATCAATAGTTGATGCTCCGCCCTGAATAAATGTTTCGAGTGGATCGTACCATCCAAACTTTCCGTGCCCACCAGCGGCAGTCCCGGCACTCAGATTTAATGAATATGAACCACTGCTAAATGCAGCTGCGCCTGTTGATCCAGCACCGCTTGTTCTTGTGTATGAACCTCCAAAACCAAGCCTTCCAGTTCTAGTTCTTCCTACTCCAAAAAGCTGCTGATCAATCGTGTTAATCGGCCCTGTAAAAAGGTTGCCCATTGTTATCCCTCAAGGATTGACCAAGCCGCCCCTGTTGTTGCCCCTAACCAGTAAACCGCACCTGTTGGGCAGAACGAATCAAATACAATGCCAGACCCAGCGGATAGTTGTATTCCCTGCGTAGTTGTTGGAGAAAAACCGATGCCCATGGTCACGATTCCGATTGAAATGTTTTGAACAAAGAGATATTTGCGGGAGGTGTTGGTGACTGCGGTGGTAATTTGTGCCGTGCTTGCAGTTGTTACAGAACCAAATCGTGTTGTTAATGCTCCCGATGGATTTGCTAAAATTGATGCCGTGACAGAACCAATCTGAGCTGTGCCAGCCGCCAAAGCGGGAAGCGAGCCGATGGTGACGCTGTTACCTACCGTAACGGAGGAGATACTGATGGGAACCGTCCCGCTGATAGATGCGGTGACAGAGCCGATCTGTGCCGTGCCAGCGACTAACGCTGGTAGCGTAGTTAGTGAAACAGCCTGCGTGACTGGGAAGTTAGATATGCTCGCTGTGACGCTTCCAATCTGTGCCGTTCCTGCGCCGATGGTGACTGTCCCTGCCCCAATCGTCACAACGCCGATGCGGTTTGTGCCAGCGGGGAGAGCAGAACCGATAGCAATCGTGCCACCGACGTTTAATGCCGCATTAGAACCGCTACCAATTACAGCAACACCAACCTGATAGTCGTTGGTGTAATCATAGGCGTAAACGCCAGTTCGAAGAACAGGCTGATCCCCAGCGTCATTATTGGAGGATAGATTTGCATTACTTGCCGTCACCGTGCCAGAGATGGGCGGGAGGGAGCTGACTGTTACTGTAGTGCTGGCAAGCGTGACAGCGTGAGTAGGAACGGATGCTAGGGAAACGGCCTGCGTCGCTGGAAAATTGCTAATCGTCACAGCCGCGCCTACGGTCACGGTGACGTTCTCTAACGCACTCAAGCTGTTCGCGTCCAGCGCTACGGTGACTGTGTTAGCCACGGTGACGGTAGATGAAAGCACCCCAGACACGACGGGCGCGGATAGTGTGACTACCGTGGGCGTCTCTGTAATCTGTAGATAAATATCGCTCATGGTATTGTAATCCTTGGAGATAGTGTCACCACGCCTTCGAGCAAGCGGGTGGCGATGCCGGCGCTAGTGACTTGGATGAGGTCGTACCTCGCCCCGGCGGTCGGCACAAGCAGGCTGGCCGCTGATGTGACGGAAAGGCGGAGCTGGCCACCGGCGGCTGATACTACGCTAGTAGCAATCTGCGTGACTACCGTGCCCCCTGGCATCTGACGGATCTGAGCGGTAAACGTGCGGCCCGATAGGCTGATGTAGCCTTGGGTGGCGGTGGCTAGAAACAGATCCCGCGTCCAGTCAGTCCCCTGCTCTATGGTGATGTTATATGTGGCAGACATTTGAGTATTAAGTTAAGCAAGTGTCAAAGTTCGCGTTTTTTTGTCGTCCAATTTAAGTTCATATCAAGCAGACTGGTTTCATTAGGATCATCTGGCGTTCCATTAAATTGACCATAATCAAAAGCTGTGGACGATTGAATGCTCACCCCGTCTACAGTTAGTGTGCTTTTTTTATTTTGATCAGAAGTTATCAAACCCACCCATGTCACTGGCGAATCTCCAAAATAAACGTTTGGGATATATTTTTTAAGAGAATAATCGTAAACACTTCCAAAGGGATCTATATATATATTGCATTTGGCTTGCAGGTAGCGAGTCCCACTGAAAATGTGAAAATAATAAATTCCATATTCCAGTCGAGATAGCGAAACGTTTTCAAATGATGAATTAAACGGAAATTCTGGGGTAGGTTGACCTTTAAAAGTAACAGCGTAAGCATTGTTTTCAAATCTCTGAACGCAATCAAAGTATACTGTCGATCCGCTAATTTGGAAACATGGATTGGATCTTATTTTATACAATATTTCCTTGGGATATTTACTTGGCAGCAAATTCAATTGGTCATCAATCAATGTTGTTCTTCCAAGACGATCTGTAACTGCTTCTTTTCTGTCTCTGCCGTGCTGCACAATTCCCACCTTTTTAACTGACTTAATTGTTACTGTATAATAGTTTTGAGGATTATCTCTACTATCAAAAAGCTCCTGCCCTATTTTAGCGGATGCGTTTATCGTTAAATCGCAATCCCATATTGAGCGATACAGCCATAAATAGAATTTATTGATGTCTATTTTTAGATTTTTTCTTGCATTAATGTATTCTTGATTTGAGGGATACAAATCAGCAACGTATTCTTCTTCATTATACAAATCCACGCAAGGGGCATCCATAGTGAAATGGGTTTCCATAATTTGCAAATCCAGACGTTAAGAAACCTCCCCCACAAAGGTGACAGCCGGATATCCATCAAAACAAACGTTTTTAACGTTAAGATTCGTTTTAACATTTTGGATTATTTCAAAGGTTTTATTTGCATTTGAATAAATACCGATGGCAATTTTTGCAGTGTTTTGTTTGCCATCTTTTATTTCAATGGTCTTGAATACATCGCCCTGATTTTGACTTTTGATGCTTGCCTTACTCATGACAAGATCAGTCAGCTCTCCTTCTAAGTAAACAATAAATGGAGGTTCCACATCAACGTCTACCCATTTTTCAATGTTTTCTATTTTAATTCCATTATTGATTAGCCCAGTTTTGACGTAAAATTGATATTTTTTATCTTTTTTTCTGATTGCAAGCGCAAACGGGTTTACTGGGCTGACTGATTTAATGGCCGAACCGGCTTGAATAGAAAGAGTTGTTCCACCTGAAGATCGATTTACGGTGTAGCCGACGCCTGGCTGTATTCTGCATTGATCTACGGCTTCTCTTATTTTGTTCAGCTTGTCTACAAATTGAGATACGTTTGGGTTCCTAGCTACTTCAAACGGCCCGCACTGATAACTGTCGGGCTTTTCGCTAGGCATATAGGACTAGCTGATCCGTGCCTGAATAGTAATAGGAACTTGAGCCAATACGGTGATGTCTGTCCCGCTTTTTTCTTCGACCTGAAGATATGCAGAGGCTGACGTGTTGCCGTTTAAAATTGAGGTCACCGATGCGGTAGACAGATCAATCTGCTTTTTGTAGTAAACGGACGATGGCGAAGCGTCAATTACAACCGCCGGGGCGGAGGTATAGCCAGTGCCTCCAGTAGTAATTGATATTGTGGCAATAGATCCGTTTTCAATCGTTGCTTCTGCCGCAGCCCCAGATCCTCCTCCGCCGGTCAATGTAATGGCCGGAGCGACCAAATATCCAGCGCCCTTGCATGTGACGGTAAAGGAGGAAACTTGGCCTCCAAGATCGGGCTTTGTTACGACTACGACAGGCACGCTAGTATATCCACGCCCAGGATTAACGACAGTAAACGATTGGCTAGTTCCAGATTTTACAAAATTGACGATAGCGCTAGTTCCGCCCGCTGGGGCTGCCGATACGATACAAGCAAACGTGCCGTCAGAGTAACCTACGCCAGAAGTTACAACGGCCACAGTTCTAATCCCATTCCCACTGTTGGGTGCGCTAATAGTGACGGAAGGCGTGCTGGTATAGCCATATCCAGCCGATACCAGCGATAGCGAAATAGTGCCGTCACCATTCAGCCCGGCCGACACAACGGCAGGCGTGGCGCCAGGAGCTGTAGCAACGTAAGCGGAATCATCTATTGTTATGCTTGGCAATTCAGTCCAATACCCCGATCCAGAGCAAACGACAGTTAGGCCAGATATTTTTTTGTAAGCAGAAATAGTTGCGGATGAAAATGAGGTAGCAAACCCAGGAGTTAAGACGGATTCCACGGCAACTTGCCCGCTGTTGAGTGTTTTTAGAAGAAGAATTGAATTAATATCACCACAACTCGGAGTGCTAAACGTAACGGGTATTGTTGTTCCTGTTATATAATTTGCGTCGCTTCCAGACACAACAGCGCCGGTTACCTGAACATACGGAATTAGAGGAGTTAAATTAGAGGCAGAAACTGCAACAATATATTCAGATTTTGCCAAGAGTTTGCATGTTGCCTGAGTCCCGCCCGAAGCCACAGTTGCAACATACGCAAGGCCGTCGGCAGACCCTAGGCCATTTAGGTAGGCCCATGAATTGTCGCTCATTGTGTAGCCACTGGACAACTGCAGGGTCAATGATCGATCTGACTGCGAGATCACAGACGTAACCGACCTTGCGCTTGCTGATTTCATTAAATCCAGTGGAGGCAAAATAAAAACGTCAGGTGTTTTTGTATATCCACTACCTTTTTCAATGATGGTGATTGAATTAATTTTTCCGTCCTTTATTGACGCCGACAATTTTGCTGTAATTCCGTTTTCATTATCAGGTTCTGAAACAAAAACGGATGGTACTGTGGCGTATTGCGATCCGCATGAAACAACCTCAACATACTCCACCCTTCTTTCTGGATAAGCCTTGGGGGGGTAAATTGTTACAGGAGCGGTTTTTGGCAAAGCCAGATAAGGACGATGGTAATAATTTTGCACAGACGCTGATCCGCCTGTAATTTGTTTTTCACCATTTTGCAGTTGCTCGAATTCGAGGCTTATATTTTGTCCAGAATAGTAGTTTACAGCACCCAAAGAAACCGTAGTTCGGACATCAGAGTTTAAATAATTTATAAATGAAGTACATGCAATTGCACCAGCGGATGCGCTTATAGTAACGTTTTTTGCAATTGCAAAGTTACCTGATCCAGCAGTATCGTACGCATTAAAAGTATATCCGCCAGCGAGCGAAACAGTTGAATTTATAATTCCAAGTGCGTTTGATATAACTTTTACTGGCGTAACATCAACAATAGGATGACCGCTTAGATTAGCAGAATATGTAAATTCTTTCCTTGTATAAGCGTTTCCATATACTTGGTTATCACTATTTGAACCGATTGATACTGTCGGATAACCGAATATGTTTTCAAAAGCAACCGTGGAAACCGATGAAAATACTTTATAATAATAGTAGCTTGTCGTTACAGACTGCATTGTCTGATAATAAGCAGATTGACTATCTTTGGTTGCGCTTACATTTTTTAGATTTATCAACGACCATGATGGTGTTGAAGTCATTTGCGACCAAGAGCCATTAACAGTCAAAAACTCACATCCCACGCTAAAAACAGATCCGGTTACTGTAATTGCACTTGAATAAGAAACGGTTAAGACCGTGTTGCCATTGCTATAGGTTGCTGTTGATGCCACGTAAGATTGTGCTGATGAAAACAAATCCTCGGCAGTGCTGGTTGTTCTAAATATGCCAAAGAAGTTTGACGCGCTAACTGCACCCTTTGGAACCTCGAAAACCAATAGATCACTGAGCAACTGTGACGTTGTTATCACGGTTCCATATACTGTTGCTGATGACTCATAAGGCGTTCCTGATTCAACCACGTCCAAATATTTGTCGTAAATAGGAGTTAGACTGAGATTGACGATGGGAGAAATAGCTTCGGCACCCAAGTAGGCCAAACACCTAGCGGTTGTAAATGTCGTAACTGTTGGAATCACGGTAACTACCGATGGATTGTTTGTAGAAAGCGAAATCGTTGCCACGGCAGATCCAAGCAGCGTGGCAGTGCCAGTGGCCGTCACCGGGCTGACAAGGCCAACCGTGGCTGTTGCATTGGCGGAAAGTGTTACCACGGAAAGGCTGAGCACGGAGGCAACGCTGGCAGAACCCAATGCCCCAATCCGCACGTTCACCGCGCTGGCTGCCGACGTGTATTGAGCCATCACGCCGCTAGTCCTTGTAATCAACTCTAACTCAAGCGTTGGCTTATCTCCTTGGTAGAGGCTAGGAGTGGGCGCAATTTGCGGGCTAGATGATCCCGCGATCAGTTTGTTATTGTCTAGGTCTACGTAAAGGTGGGGCATAGAAGTTTAGATTATCAAGGTGTCAATAGATTAAGAGCCATACAGAAATGTGTCCCAACCGCCTTCGCCGCTCATCTCATATTCTTCTGTGACTGTGTAAGCACCGCCTGTTCCTCGCGCTGAAACATTGATTAGGAGAAAAGTTGCGCCGGAGGGTGCGCCAGGTACAGCCCCACTCGGTGAAGCTATTTTACCGATTTTACCTCCTGACGGGGGAGAGGATGCCTGATATGTTTTACGCACAACCATGGAAGGCACGTAATAAGACTCAACTCCTGCGGCTAGGTAACCATAAAGGCTTCTGCATTTTGCGGTCTGGGCAGAAACAAGCTGATCCTTAATATCGTCAAATTTTTTCCCAGGGGTTTGCACCGTGTCCTTAATTAGCTTTATATCTTCTGGCACGATAAAGCCCCCTTTTGAAATTTGAGACCCCCCAAAGTTAGGGTGCGTTTCGATTGGAACAGTACGAACAGATGAAACGTATTCGTAAGCAATACCAGTTAAAGCAGTGCCTTGGCCTGTGAATGAGCCAGAGCTATCTGCCTCAATTTGATACTGAGTAAGAATTTGTCCGGCTTCCGATTTTGTGACTGACTTTGATTTTACCGTCCCGGTTATACCTGATCCGGGGCTAGTGGCTTCTTCTGTCCCGACAAAGGTAATTGTAGTGGTTTTTTTACCGTCTTTATCGACAATCGTTGTGCGGCCGGGTTGTTCGTAATATGCCATTATTGTGCTCCTACTGGGGTTACTGATCCACGGTTATTCCCTACCATGTTTTGCAGTGCTTTAGCTGATGTCGCAGAACTGTCCTTAATTGCGCGTAGATAATCATTAGCCTCGTTACTGCCAACTTGAGCAAAGTTTCCTCCACCGCCGACCTGCTGGAGAGAGTCAGCCAAAACTTGCATAGATCCAGAGCCTCCACCCATTCCAGATAAGCGTTCTTTAATTTGCGCCATTTCTACTCCGAGCTGGCTGGCCTGCAGGTCGCCGCCTTCTGTCTTAAAAGATTCGGCTAACTTCTTTTCAGCGGAAAGTGCGGCATAAGTGGTCAGCAATCGCTTTGCGATCTGCTCTTGCGTCATTCCCTTTTCCGCAATTTTGTTTTCTATGTCTAACTGCTTTCTAAGGTTTTCGTTTATCTTGTCCTGTGTTTTATCTGTGACGCTTTCCTTTTCTACGCCAGCAGCCTTTGTGTCCATAGATGGGGACGGAGTAAGAAGTGCGGTTATCGTGTTCATTCCCAGGAAGTTTGCCAGCAGGCTGGTCGCCCTGATGATTGAAGATGCCACCGATCCGAATGCGATCGTCCAGAGGTTTTCTAGCGTTTTAATTGCGTCAGATGCAGCGGAAAGGTTTGCAATCGTTGAATCACTCCACACACCCATGGAGTTGCCCTGTTCAATAATTGCCGCAGATCCTTGGTTCATTACTTTAATCAAATCAGTCTGAGCCTTTCCTAGTAGCTCATTGACGATAATCATCTGCCGTCCGTTATTGGCTCCACTTGCAAAGCTGTCGGCTATCTTTAGGAATACTTCTTCTGGCCCCATGGTCTTCAGATCCTGCAACGTGACGCCTGCCTCGCGGAAAGTGGCTTGCAGGCCAGTATCTCCAGAGGTGGCTTTTTGCTGGGCAAGGGCAAGTTTATTTAAACCAGCAGATACCGCTTCTAAACTGCTTCCATAAACCGTAGCTGCATTGCCAAGCATTTGCAGTTTGCTTGCAGACAAGCCAAACTTCTCGGCAATGTCTTGCAACTGATCGCCCTTTTCGATGGCTGAAGAAAAACTTGATATAAGTTTATCTAGGGCAAATGCGCCAAGCAGTGCGCCGCCCAATCCTTTAGCAAACCCGGCTACGCTTCCCTGGAGTCTGGCTAGTCCCGTTTGAAAGGCCGACGTCTCAAGACCGATTTTAGCTTTAAGTTCAGCCACAAATCAGAATCCCATTGCTACGGCTTGTTTCTGTAATGCTATATCAGTCGCACGAATCATCTTTTCCTTCTGAATGTCAAGGGCACGTTGTATTTGCCCGCTGTTCAAGCACTTATCAATCCACGGAACGTGATTCGCAATAATGACATACGGATTTTGTTGGCTAGTGTTATCTAAGACAGATCCAGAGGATCTTTTGCCAGCGTGACGGGTAACCCATTGCGAAATGCCTCTTGTCCCTCCCAATAGTTTTGCGCAAGCAGCCCAGCCAGCCTTTGCTATGCCAACCTTTTTAACGGTTTTGTTAATGTAAGCCTGGTAATCCGATTGCGAGACTATCCCACGCGGTCGCCCTTGATGCCTGCCGATATCCATCGTTTGCCTTTTGCTACTGGCATTTTTTACGTTGCCCCGCGATTGCGTTCGCATGCTTTGATGAAATTGCTTCATCCCCCCGCGAGTCATGTATTCATCCATATCAGTAATCCAGATAGTCCCGTCCTTCCTGCGGAGATTCAGCCTTACTTGGCGGCCGCCCAACACCTCTTTAAAGAAAGCCAGACTGCGCTCATTTAGCGGTTTGAATATATATTTTAGGTCGCGCTTAACCGCGTTTTCCCCAAGCATTCTACCTTGAGAATCGCCAAAGGGTTGCGTTTGATAAGATAGATTTACAGCCACTAACCTTGCCTGTTGCCTAATGATTTGCGGCCACGTTTTGCGTTGCGATGCGTAGTAGCGAAGTAAGGCCGCTTTAAATTCGCGGTCGTCGATTTCAAACTTAACGCCTGCTGACATTTATTTATGCCTTTTCTGTTTTACTTGTTCGATCGCCTCTTGTTCGCCTGGACTTACGAGATCAATTTCCGCACCGCGATGCCTTGCAAACGCAACGTAGTACCAATGGGCCATACCGATCGGCATGCTCCAGCTTCTGTCCTCGCCTAATCCGTTCCGAATAAGCCAAGCAGCCATGTCTAAAGGTTGCGGGAGTGAGCACAACTGCGGCCCTTTTGCTTTTTCTAGCTCTTTTTCCCACAGCATAGGCGGAGCATAAAAGTCGCGGATATATGCAGAAAACTTGGCCGCCTCTAATGCCAGATTTGCTTTTCTTGTTTTTAGGCTCCACCACACGAGCGCAAGCCCGCTGGGGATTCGATACTCTGGCCAAGATCCAGAGCAGATTGCCGTGGCCAAACGCAAGTCGGTCATCGTGACGCCTCTATTGCCATGCCAAAGCGGGCTATTGATTAGTTCCAAAAGTGTAGCGTGCCAAAGCGAGAGCGGCCGCAACTTACAGCCGAGGACGACGTGGTCGTCCCTATTTACGATTGATTCGGAAAAAAGTTTATCCAGGGCCATAGAGCCGCCCTGTGCCCGAAATCAGCTTAGATCCGGGTAATAGACACCACGCAAAGAAACTTTAACAACGTCGCCGAGGGTACGCTTGCGCTCCACGGCAGTCGTTTGAAAGGTTAGGCTCTTTGCGCTGAAAGTACCGGCAGCAGTATAACCATCATCAATGCCCTCGATGCTCGCTTCGACGCGGCCGTTATATGCTTCCTTTACAGGAGGAACGGTGTTTTCAGTTCCGCTTTCAGTGATGACCTGATCGACAGATCCCGAAAGAGTGGCATTCGTCACGACTAATCCAGAAACCGATACTGTTGTTCCGATTGGCATATTATTTCCTTAGGGGATTGTTGACCAAGACGCCTGCGTCTCTGTCACTCTGGGTTGATCTGTGTTAGATTCGCGATATTCGTAAGCCACAACAGCTCCGTTAGCCATAGTTCCAGAAGCAAGCGTGGGGAGAGTCGTGCTGTAGGTTTCGACCTTCTTTTCTCCAGCTGAGAATTTCTTAAAACCTTTTTTCACGTTACCGTCTGCGCCTTGAACGAAAACACGCTCAAACGTCGTAGAGACTGTTTCGCTTAGAGTAGTGCTGGCCGGAGTTCCGTAGGTATATGCCATACGCTCTTTTGTTTGCTGTCAACTAATCCTACGCAGGATCGACGAAGAAGATTGCCGTGATGCTATCCGCCATTGCCCGCTCGTTTGTTTCCGTCCGTTCCGCCTGAATGTAGCTGCCTAACACGCTGACCCCGGCCGTGACTCCAGAGATTATTGAAGCACGATCTTTTAACCTGGCCTCTGCCCACAAGAAGCTGGCCGTGTGGCTGACTACAGTTTGAGCGTCATCCACGGGAGTCATTACCGTAGCTTGAACAGTGATTTTCCGCGTGTTGCCTTGTAGGCCGTCCTCGATCGATTCCGCGCTCTCAGCGTGAATTACTAAAGCGGGTAGATCTAGCTCGCTGATCTTGTGCCCAGCCTGAATGTTTAGGCTGGCAGGCTTGGAGGGGCTGACGGTAGTAAGATATGAAGCCAATTTATTTTCAAACGAAAGGCGCAGGCTCATCGCACGTCCTCCGGGGTGTTAAGCGTGAGGCTGGTAGTGCCGCTGTCGTTATTGATCCCCGCCACCCTCTTACGAACTCCAGCAACAGTAATGACGCTCATTAAGGTGGGCGTTGTAACTCCAGCGCTTACATAGACAAATTCACTATTTTGCGGATCTACCATCCCACCGTATCCAAGCTGGCTGGTTTGCTCGTTTGGAGAATAAAATCCAGTAACGACTGTCCCGCCAAATGAGGCGGTAACGGGAGCGGCAGCAATCGCATCGGAAAGGCCGCTGGTTATAAGTTGTTCCAACTCGGTCACGTCGTGCTCCTTATGTCAAAACTTTCAGCCAGCAGTTGTCTTGGAACGTGACGCAGTGAAAAGCCTCTGCCACGGCCCGATCTACCCCCGACCAACCGCACATGTAGTCGTGCCCAGCGATCACCCCGCCATTCTTTACCTTAGGCAACCAAGCCGCGATATCGGCCTTCACGTTTTCGTAGTCGTGAGCGGCATCGATAAAAACAAAGTCTATCGATCCATCCTTAAATCCTTTTGCGGCCTCGATCGATGACCTGCGCAGAGGCGTGAATAGGTGCCAGATTGGCTTCATGTTTTTGCAAAACGCATCGTAAAGCTCAGGCTGTTCTCCGTGCTCGGCAGATCCGAACCAAGTATCCACCGCATATACCCGAATCGATCGGCCAGTATTAAACGCCGAGACGGCTAAGTGCGCCGTGCTCCTGCCTTTCCAGCATCCGACCTCCACAACCACGCCGCTGGTCGGAACCAGTTTGAGCACGTCGTCGTATAGCCCGCCAAACGTAAACCAATCCTCTGAATCTACTGTGATGTGATCCATGTGGTTTGTTTCTCTCCTGGCAAAGCCACCCGTGTCGCGTGCTGATTTTCTTTGTGAAACTCTGGCCCTGGACAAAACGTCCCGCCTTCTGCCCCGATGTTTTGGATGCGACTTACACGCGGATACATTTCAAACATGCCAAGCCGTTCCCTAACTCTCTGTACTCCGCCATCCCAAAAAGAAGAATCCCAGGCGGGAGCAAGGTGCTGATTAAATCGCTCGCGCCAGGTGCCCCACCCCCAAGGCGTGAACCAGTTGCGGATTCCAAACGTGTTTGGTGCAGCATCACCACCGTGTTGATTGTAGCCGCTAATCGTGAGGATTGTGGCTGGAGCATTCCTTTGCGCCCATTCAAACCATCGCAGGCAATCGACGCTAGGAACCGTATCGTCCTCAAGATGGATGTGAAAATCTGAGATTTGAAATCCCAGCTCCATGCAGTATCGGATCATTGATCCGCAGCCTAATCGTTCCTGCATGATCATCGTATGGATACCGGCCGCCTTGGCAATCTCTGCCAGCTCCTGCGTTTTGTCGGATGGATCAAGCACAGCCATGACGTCGTACTCGCCCACCCCATCGCACCACGCTAACCCTTTGATTACTTGAGCCAAATATGCGGGGCGATTGTAGGCGGATATGGTAAGGGTCTTAACCATTTTTTAGCAGCGCATAGGCAGCCAGATTTCCGCCTGTGCCTTTATTATTCTGCAATGCGTCTGGCCCTAATCCCTCCTGGCGAATTTTTAAGGCATTCGTTCGGTTTAAATCTGAGGTGTTGCAGACGAGCGTAGCTGTCCCAGCCTTTCGCAGTTCCGTGCTGATCATGTAATCATCCGCTAGGAAACGGGCGCGAGCCAATGGAGTCAGCCCAGCAAAGTCATTGGCGGCAACGGCTGTCCACAGCTCGGCCTTTGGCATGTCCGAACGCCGACACATCACGCCACCAAAACCCTCCAAAATCTCGGCATGGCCTCCGTGATCCGGGGCGATGGCGTAGCCGGTAGATCCAGTCATAAAAAATCCGCAGACTCCAATCGCCGTTTTTGGTCTGTTGTGTAGTTCTTGAGCGAGGGTCTGCAAAAGTCGTGGGCTGTAGAGAATGTCGTCATCCAGCCAGCAAATCTTATCGTCAGGATCGCCGCCTACTTCCAGCGGGCCTATGAACTTGGTCGCAGGCCCGTAATCCTTAGTGCGGTGAATTTGTAATTTACCAGCATCAGCCAGCGCCTGTAGCTCTTTTGGAATATCCCCAAACCGCTCCCCTGTTCGTGCCAGCTTCTCAGGTACGGACAGAATGATCTGATCCGCTGGGCGAGATTGATTGAGCAGGCTTTTTATGGTGGGCAAAATTGTGCCAATGCGTTTCGGCGTTGTAGTTAAGCCAACGATGACGCGGTTTAAGCGATCAACGGGATCGGGTAGACGATCCGCCCCTAGCGGGATAGTGCCGTTTTCAATAAGATTTGCATCCCAGCGTAGTCCGGGCATTTGAACGTCCTTGGCCGTAACGGTTATCAAGATATCCCCAGCGGCTGCTCCCATCGCTTCATCGGCAGAGTGAATGATTCGATGGCGATCGGCTTGCTTGTTGCCGCGTTGCGTTATCAGCATGTGCTGGATTGAGTTAGGATCGTCTGCTGTGTCTGTGTAGAGGGCGAGCGAGCGCAGACAGTCCTCTGGCTCGCCAACGTGAAGAACCGTGATTCTTCCCCAGGCTGATCTGAATCCTTCCCTGACCAGAATATCGGCCTCTAGGTTTTGTTTATTTGCCCGCAAGCATTGCGCCATAAACTGCCGGGGTAAGTGTTTGTACCAACGATTCTCCTGATTCCAATCGCTTGTATGCGGCATGGAGTCCACCATTCTCAAAAGATGGTAGGCGGAGGTGAAATCTCCGTGATCCATTCTATCTGCCGCAAGTAATCCGTGCGCCTCACGGCGGAGCGGAGAAAGGGTGATGGCTTTGCCTAGATGGTCTAATCGCTTCGCACGATCGGAGAGCATCATGCTGGCCTGCGTGTGCAGCTGGTAACGCTCGGTTGGGCCGAGATCTGCGTGTTCCAAGGCTAACAGGCAAGGCCCAATGGCTTGCTGATATTCGTTTTTTAAAAAGTGCTCTTGAGCTAAATAATACCACTCCATGCCGATGCCGTTG
>Ga0114979_10001902_pt1 | contig 14097 bp, 16 predicted proteins | sample S_140625_EF_Meta_FD_87315 | JGI IMG/M metagenome (GOLD analysis project Ga0114979, IMG submission 87315) | Freshwater microbial communities from Lake Simoncouche, Canada to study carbon cycling - S_140625_EF_MetaG | ecosystem: Environmental > Aquatic > Freshwater > Lake | place: Lake... | reverse complement strand
CATATTTTTTTGCAACAGAAATTATTCTTGAGTCTGTATTCTGAGAGAAGAATGATGGAACCAGACTGAGATCTGATTCCATAGATACTTTCAGTATATTTCCCTTGCCGAATGAAACCCCATCAATTAGACTTCTTCCTGCTCTTATCTCATCAATGGCTCTATTTGCTCTTCTAGCATTAAAGCCAGTTGTATCATTTTTTACCTTTGCATTGTCAAGCTCTTCAAGAACCTCTATTGGAACTATAAAGGTTGAGTCTGTAACAAGTGAAAATATATTTGGGTGGTTAATCAATGCTGAGGTATCAAGAACAAGAACGTCTTTATTCATTTTGGCTTACCCTTTAGCTTAGTATCTGGTTGTTTGTGGTTATCTTTAACTGACCATACATCAACAGATATTTCTGCAAATGGTGAGCCATCTTCATCAACTTTTGTCTTGATGACTATGCTCTTCCATTCGCCAACAATTTGGCCATCTTTTGAAACTCTTATTGAGTTATCTCTTAAGTCTGAGTCTATAAATATTTTATTTTGTATTAGATAATTTGTTGCTTTACCTGGGTCTTTTCCAAAGATAATATTGTTATCGAGATTATAATAAGACATTATATCTCTTATCCATATGGAAGCTTCTTCATTCAAGACCTTGCTCCAAGCATCAAGATCCGATAAGAATACCTTTTTCAATCTAGCCACTTAACCTTTTTGAACTGCCACATTGGATTAAAAAATTCATTAATTATTTCTTTATCCTCTTCTGTTATTTTACCGTCTATTGAAACAATTATTTTGTCATTTCCAATCGGAGGTTCTTTATTTGCTTTTTCTTTCCATAAATCTTTATCTTCATTTATCTTGACAATACCAATGGCAACAAGCCTCTTTCCTGATGGCTTTTGAGATGGCGGAAATATTATGTCCCACCCCATGTTATCTGCAGGGTTTATTATTCCAGTTATCTCACCATAATCAAATGGTAAAACTTTTTTCTTATCACCAAAACCCTTTTTAGATCCCTTTGGAGAATCAATGTTGATCTTTAGATCTTGATTCTTTTCAAGGAATTTAAAAAGGGCCTTTGGATTATCTACTTCTTTCTTTTTTCCTGCCATAATATCGGCAAGATTATTAGTCTTTTTCCATGCATCTGAGCCGGAAATTACTTTTAATTCTGATGCAAGTTTTCTCAATAAATGGATTGCCATATTATGTATTTATATATTAGAAGATTACTGAGCCCAGACATCACCCCAGCTTCCAGTAAGAGCGCCTTTTGCATAGTCAGTAACTCTATTTTCAAAGAAGTTACCGTGAATTGGAGCATTAATCATTTCTTCTACCCATGGAAGAGGGTTTTTCTTAACTTTGAATATTCCCTTAAGACCAAGAGATATTAATCTTCTATCTGCAATATATCTAATATATTTCTTTACATCGTCTGCAGTTAGGTCTTCCATTTGACCCATAGAGAAAGCAAGATCGATAAACTTATCTTCTAGCTCTACCATCTTTGTGGCAATAGTGTAAATTTGCGATTTAAGATCATCCTTCCAGATGTGCCTGTTTTCTTCAATGAAGGTACGGAACAACTTAATCATTGATTCGGAGTGTAATGTCTCATCGGTTATACTCCATGAAATTATCTGACCCATACCCTTCATCTTTCCATGTCTTGGAAAGTTTAAAAGCATTATGAATGAAGAGAATAGCTGCATACCTTCTGTAAAGGCTGAGAATACTGCTATCTGCTGAGCAATTGTATCCTCAGTTTGATTTGAGAATCCCTCAACATAATCGTGCTTTTCTTTCATAGCGGAATATTCAAGAAACTCATTATAAGTTGACTCTGGCATTCCAAGAGTTTCAATTAGATGAGAATAAGCTGCAATATGTAGGGCTTCTCTTGCTGCAAATCCAAGAAGCATCATTCTTATCTCTGGCTGTGGAAATACTGGAAGATAATTCTTTACATACCCGCCAGCAACAGAGATATCTCCCTGGGTGAAAAATCTAAATATCTGAGTTAGAAAGTGTTTTTCATTTTCAGAAAGATTATTTTTCCAGTCTTTTACGTCTTCAAGCATTGGAACTTCACTGTGAAGCCAATGTGCTTGCTCATGCTGAAGCCATGCATCATAAGCCCAATCGTAATGGAATGGTTTAAAGCTATGCCTTTCATCTGTTAATTTTAGTTTCTTTTGCTTCATAAATTTTCCTATTTACTCCAACACTTTCTGCATCTTGCCTGATACGAGTCTGTTGCACCAACCTGAACTAAGCTGCCAGTATCCTTGGCGGCTAGTCTATAAGACCTTGTTGCTGGCTCTCCACAAATTTTACCGCTTTCGTCCTCAGCAACACAAATTGCACTAAGTTTTATAACCTTATCTCCAATTGCCATAAGTTCTGGTATTGGGCCAAATGGCTTACCGAGGTAATCCATATCTAGACCAGCAACAATTACTTTCGTACCAGAATTGACAATCATCTCTATGAATGGAACTAAATCTCTTGGTAGAAACTGAACTTCATCTATTCCAATAACATCTGGAAAACGATCACCATTCTTTGCTCTGATGGTCATTATCTTTTCAATTAAATCATTGAAGCTCTTAAATGTTCTTGCCTCAAATGTAACTGATGAGTGTGATGCGATCTTTTCTGAATCATATCTATTATCTATTGCTGGCTTAAATGCAACTACATCCAGTCCAGCTATTTTTGCTCTACGCAAACGTCTTGTTAATTCTTCTGATTTTCCAGAAAACATACATCCAACTACAACTTCCAACATAGTCTCTCCTAGCTAAGATAGATTTTACAGATGTGCTCTAGCCTTTCAACGTGCTCAAATGCTGACCATGGATCTTCTGCAATTGAAACAACGCCATGACGATCCAATCCAATTATGTCATATTGTACGCCACCACTCTCATCAAGACCAATGTGTTTTACAACAGCATTTGCAAGGTCCATTGATACTGGCTCTATAATTGGTGTTGTTGGCCCAACACGAGTATATCTCTTTAACTCCGGAAACTCTTTTGCAAGATTAATTAGGTCAACTCCCTTATGCATAGCCGCGATGGTATATGTTGGATGAAGATGAAGCACAACTCTTGTGCCTGAGTGATCCTTTTGAAGAAAATGGTGCATTGGAAGCTCTCCAGTTGGAGATAGCCCTCTTGCAAACTTCTGTTCTTCTTTTGAATCCCAATCTCTTGATAAAGATGGTAGAGATAATTTTATTAAAAGATCTGCACTGAGTAGATTCTTTCTTGTTCCAGATGGAGTTACATGAAACCAGGGCTGTCCATGCATCCTGATTGATACATTTCCATCTCTAGTTGTAATCCACTCTCTTCTATATGATTCTTTTAGAATATCACAAACTGTATCTAACATTTAATACCTCATCCTTCACAAGCAAGACATTCTGTACCCTCTGCGATTTGCTTTAGGTCTATCTCTTCTATAATATTTCTTTCAACTTTCTGGGAAACCTTGTCTGCCTTTATAATCTTTTCAGATCTACAATAGTATAGTGTTCTTAGTCCCTTCTTCCAAGCCAAGAAGTGTGCTGCATGCAAATACTTTATATTTGTATCTGGCTTAAAGAATAAATTAACAGACTGTCCTTGGTCTATAAATTGCTGCCTATCTGCTGCATGCTCAATAATCCATCTCTGATCTATTTCAATTGCAGTCTTAAATACTGATTTTGTCCAATCATCAAAGAAATCAAGGTGCTGAACAGAGCCTCCATTTGAAATAATGCTAGACCAAACTTCTTGATAATCCAGCTTTTTATCTTCTGCACACTTCTCTTTTACAATATTATCAAGATACTTGTTCTTATTCATAAATGCGCCAGATAGAGTGTCTTGACGATAGCAGTTTGCCTTAAACGGCTCAATCGAAGGTGATGTATTACCCATCAGGATAGATGATGATGCATTTGGTGCAATTGCCATCAGGTGGCTAAATCTTTGTCCGTATCCTTCTGCATCTGGTGCCTCACCTCTCTCTGAGGCAAGCTCCTTATTTGCTACATCTAATCCAGCTCTAATATGTTTAAATATTCTTAGGTTTGCTGACTTAGCAAGAGCACTTTCAAATGCGATATTGTTTTGCTGCAAATAAGCGTGGAATCCAAGTGCTCCAATGCCAATAGATCTTTCTCTCATTGCTGAGTACTTTGCTCTGCTTATTTCATTTGGAGCATTATCTATAAAGTAGTTAAGTACATTATCAAGCATCTCTGCAACATCACGCAAAAATAGTGGCTCATCCTTCCATTCGTTGAACTTCTCAAGATTTAGAGAGGATAAGCAGCATACCGCAGTTCTCTCTTCTGAGGTTGGAAGAAGAATCTCAGAACAAAGATTTGATTGTCTAATCTTAAGTCCTTTTGCTTTTAGAAATTCTGGCATTGCAGAGTTTGATGTATCAACAAAGTGTAGGTATGGCTCTCCGGTTTGAATTCTTAACTCAAGGATCTTCTGCCATAGCTCCTTTGCAGAAACAACTTCTTTGACGATTCCATTATGTGGCTCTTTTAGCTCCCATCTGTCATCTGCAGTTGGGTCAATCATGCATCTTTCAATGATTCTCATGAAATCATCTGTAATATTTATTCCATGATGAAGATTTAGACAGCGCATATTCTGATCGCCAGTTGGCTTTCTCATTTCAAGAAAGATTAAAAGGTCTGGATGAGAAATATCAAGATATGCTGCATAAGATCCACGACGAGTGTTTCCCTGTCTGTAGGCTAATGATGATGCATCGTATGTTTTTAGATGTGGCATAACTCCAGTAGACTTATCTCCAGCAGATCTTATTCCAAAGCCTAGACCAACGCCACCACCGAGCATTGACAGCCAGTTTGTCTCTGATAGCGTGTCAACAAGTCCCTTGGCGGTGTCTGGGATCCAAGACAAGAAACATGATATTGGAAGTCCATACTTTGTTCTTCCAAATGATAATACTGGCGTTGCATAGCTAAGCCAGTGTTTACTTGAGTACTCATAGAGTCTCTGTGAGTGCTCTAGATTACTTCCAAATGATTTAGATACAAAGGCAAATCTTTCCTGAGGAGAAGACTCTTCATCCTTCATGTATGACTCTCTCAGTCTTTTTAACCCAAGCTCATCAAATAGGGAATCTTTTGAGTAGTCAATTTCAATATCTAAAAATTTTGTCATTATAACCTTATGCCTCTTTTTTTTCATTAGCAAAACATCTAAAATGTTTTGCTAATCCTATATGTATCGTCATCAAAATGTTCAGTTGAGAACTCTACTATTGTTGAATCTTCAACGGCAAAAACCTGGTGAATAAATCCTATGGGTATTTCCTTCACGTCGCCGCTATTCATTTTTACGATTTTCATCTCTTCTGGACTAATAAAATTGGCCTCCTCTGAAAACTTACAGAGAAGCTCGCCAGACTGTAGATAAAATGTTTCTGTTTTCTTTTTATGAAATTGAAGACTTATGCAATGCCCCTTCTTTATAAAGAGAATTTTTCCACAATACATATTGTCATTATGAATAATTAATTCATAACCCCATTCTTTTTCTATTTTTTTTGGAGATAAAAAGTCCTGCATACAAATCTCTGCTCATTATACGCAGGACCTTATCTAATTTTATATTTAATTATTCCTCTCCAGAAAATCCATGTTCGTCGTAAGTGTGATGAACAACTTCACCCTTATCATCAACTGTCTGCATGTCAATTGGAGATCCCCAAAGTTCATGTATATATCCCATTACTTTGGCAAGATTTCTTTCATCAAGAGTCTTTGCATTTGTTGCATGATGAACTAGCTCCATACCAAGTGAAGAAGCCTTTTCAATTGTAATTACTGGTGCCCTGTAGTTATGCATATCTTTTGTTAGACTTTCAGCAACATCATCTGGATTTTTACTCTTTATTGTTACAATCGTATCACCATTCTTATCTTTTTCTGATTTATATGAGAATAAATTCATTTCTTCAACAAGCTCTTTTGTTAGGTAGTTCTTTATTAGAGATATATCATCCTCTTCGGAAACTACTTCTATCATCTTTTCTAGACCAGATATATTTGACTCTCCAGATTCTTTATAGTTATCCCAGCGTTTTCTAATATCCTGAAGTATTGTAAATCCTAGATAGTATGGATTTATATTTAAAGGATTTCCTCCAGGCTGAACAACTCTTTCATGAACTCTGCAAAAGTCCATGTGCTCTTCTGGAGATATAGAATCAAGCTTTGACATAAATTCTGCATGAATTACTGATGCAATACCTTCATTCAAAATTTTTGTACAATACTGCGGGTAGAAGTAGAAGCTCTCCTGTCTTATTATCTCTATTATGTCTCTCTGCCAATCTTCCATTGGCGCATAGTTAGATAAAAACCAAAGAATATCAGACTCTGGATGTGGTGGAAAAGAAGCATTCTGAATTACTTCAATTCTTGATGGCTTTTTTGGATGGAGCAGATCATCAAATTCTTTTTTCTTTACTTCTTTAAATGTCTTTTTTGGCTTTGGATATAGGTTTCTAACCTCTCCTTTTGACCAGTCTATCTGCTTGTCTAGGGCAAAAGCAATATTCATGATATGTTCAACCTTTTCTAATCCATATCTTTGAACATATTCCTCAATTCTCTGTGCTCTTTCTGCAGCATTGTAAACCATTTTTCTGTCAGAATTTTGAAAGAGATAATTATTTTTAAAGCAATGAGAGTGTCCAACGCAGTGTGCCATAACCATTGTGTTTATTATTTCTGAATTGCTATCCAACATAAATGCATATGATGGATCATTGTTCATAATTACTTCATATATTTTTGAATAGCCCATGCCATCAGAGTATTTCTGATAATCATATGATTGTCCGTATACCCAGTGTCTTGCTCTTGCTGGTAGGGCATATGTTACAACCTCAAGCATTACATCCTGGGGAACTATTTCAAATTCTATTGGAAAATGAGATAGACCTATATCATCGGCCATTTTTTCAAATTCTTTTAATCTATTTCCTAAGTTACTCATTTTTTAACTCCAAAGAAAGATTGAAGCGCTGGAAATACACCATCTTCATTTGTTATGTTTACAGAAATAACTTTTGGTTCTTTTGAGAATGATGTCTTTATAAGAGATGATAATAGTCCTCTGGATGACCATGATGGAGTTTCCTCTTCACATACTTCACCATATCCAACCATGCTACATATTGGTAACATCTTCTTTATTATCTCAACACATTTGTTATTATCATCGCCCCAGTTATCACCATCGGAAAATTCCATGGCATATATATTCCAAGATGATGGATCATAGTTTACAGACATATGACTATAAGCCGCTTCAAATGCTGAACTACATAGAGTTCCTCCGGCATCAGATGTCTTAAAGAATTCTTCCTCAGAAACAAATGTTGCCTTTGTATCATGTGCTATGCAGTGTATCTTTATTCTCTTATATCTTCTTTTAATAAACTGAATCATCCAAAAATAAAATGTTTTTGCAAGCTTCTGACGTTCTTTAGTCATTGAACCGCTAACATCCATCATCAAATAAACTACTGCTTGTGATTCATATTCTTTTTGCTCTTCCCAATTTTTATAGATTAGATCGTCTTTTTTAAAATCACCGACATAGGCTTCGCCACTTGCAGCATTTCTTTTTAAATTTTGTACAATTGTTTTCTTTAAATCTACGTTTGGCCATATGCCAGTTCTTTCTCTTGATACAAGCTCTTCATTATCTATTTCTATTTGAGCATTTGACTTTGGCTCCATCCAAGGAAGGTTTAGCTCTCTAATCAGATGATCAACTAATTCATCAATAGTTATCTCTGATTCAAATAAAAGCTCTCCTTCCTCGTTTCCGCCCTCGCCACCAGAGCCTTTGTCTGGCTTTCCGTTACCAATACGATACTTTTGACCAGGCTTACCATCAAGACCCTGTCCTGTGCCATCCTGCTTATTGGTTGGACCCCATTTAAGCTTGTATGGCTCAAGAACCTTGACTGGAACTTTTACTTTCTTACTACCATCAGAGGTTACTATATTATATTCTGATATAATATGTTTGCCCTTTTCTTTAATAGCTTTCTTTAAAAGCTCCTTATGTCTTTCGGAGTCCTGCTTACCTCTCTGCCTAAGCTTCCAGATATCGCTTAACTCTCGATTGATCTGGCTCATTAGGTCCTTGCCATCACAGAGCTGACGTACTTAAGAAGCTTGTTTGCTGATTCTGCGCTGTAGCCATACTTTTCGCAAAGAGTATTGATTACTACGTTTAGCTTCTTTAGTGCTGATTCATCTGTAATTCTTGTGCTTACAGTTAATCTTATTACGTCCTGTCTCTCCTCAAATAGCTGCTTCTCAAGAGCCTCACGTAGCTTGACATGATCTTTGTAATTTGGAAGACCACCATTATTGGTTGCAGATCTTGCCATCTTTCTACTCATCTCCTGACGGAATGACTTCTTTCCAGATTCTGTTACCTGAATCTTCTCTTCGATTGCTCTCATTAGCTTCTCATTTGGATCTACATGAAGCCCAAGGTCATTCTCAATCTTTGAACCATCAAGGAAGGCATTTACATTCTCAAGGTAATTTGAGAGAAGATTACTTACTTCTTCTTCGAAGTTTAAGAAGAATGCCTTCTGAACATCATTCTTTGCAATCTTTGAGTACTCATCAATTACCTTTGTGAGAAGATCTTCTAATCTTGATACTTCCTTTAGATCAAGTTTTGCATTTGACTTAAAGCCATCACGAATTGATCGGATTATATCAATTGGGGTTACACAAGTAACGCCCTCTTCTGCAAGAATGGATGATATTCTATTTATTATATATCTTGGAGATACTCCACTCATTCCCTCATCATGATATTCTGTTCTGAAGTTTGCTACATCTGCTGATGTAAAGCCCTCAACACTTTCGCCATTGTAAAGCTTCATTTTTGTTACAAGATCTAGATTCTTATTTGCAGAATCCTTTAGTCGTGATAGAATAGAAAACATTGCTGCGCAGTATAGTGCGTGTGGTGAGATATGAATTCCCTTGAAGTCAGCCTGAGCTATTAGCTTCTCATAGATTCTAACTTCTTCCTGAACAGAAAGATTGTAAGGGACTTTTACAACAATAACTCTGTCATGAAGTGCCTCCATCTCTTCTTTTGCCAAGAACTTACGGAACTCATTTTCGTTTGTGTGTGATAGCAAGAACTCGTCTGCAAAAATAAGTGGGAATCTTGGTGTTTTAATATTCTTTTCCTGTGCCAAGGTTAGAAGAACATAAAGGAACTTCTGGTCTACCTTTAGCATTTCAATGAATTCCATTATGCCACGGTTTGCAACGTTTAATTCGCCGTCAAACTTGTAAGCTCTTGGATCTGACTCTGAACCATATTTTCCAACTGTGGATAGATCCATTGAGCCAATAAGCTCTGATATATCCTGGCTCTTCTTGTCAGAAGGAACGAATGTTCCTATGCTTGCTCTATTCTTTTCTGATATAAAATATCTTCTTACTGGAAGCTTTAGGAAGTTTCCTGCATACTTCTCTTTAAGTATTATAGACATAAGTGGGCTTAACTCGCCCTCAATTTTTAACCCATATTCTTTTAGGACTTCTTCTCTAAGCTCATGTGGAATTGCAACGAGTGGATCCTCGTTCATTGGTGATTCGGAAAGTCCATATATTGCACCTTCGTTTGTACGAGAAAACTTCTCAAGACCTCTCTTGAGCATGATTGCAAGCTGTGACTTACCAGAAGAGGTTGGACCGTACATAAGGAGTATTCTTCTGCCTACTTCGCTTCCAGCTGAAGCAGCACGAAGATATGAGACTATCTCCTCAATAGAAGACTCTGCGCCAAATATCTCATCTTTGAAAAAATTATATTTTACAATCTTTCCAGAAGAATCCTTCTCAACTCCATGGCTCTCAATCATCTTCAGTACTCTTGTGTGAGCTGACATATGGATTGAAGGATTTTTTGCTAGAATGGCAATATAGTCTTCAAGAGTTCCTGTCCAAAGCTCTTCTTCCTGAGATTTGATAAACTTATTTATACTAGAAATGATTGAGAGTTTACCTGCCATTTTAGACCCCATTTATATTTTATCTTACCTTTAACTTATTAACCTCCTCACCGTAGATTTCTGATGTTGCAGCTATGTCTCCAGAGTTTATCTTTGCAACTGTTGACTTTACTTCATTTTTTATTTCTTCAAGAATTTCTTCGGTGCTTCGATCTATATTTGAGTACGTGTTTTGAAAAGCCCTAACTAGATTTTTGGATCTACATCTATTACAAAATAAATTATTATTTTTTAGATCTCGATATTCGCTGATAGATAGGTGGTTTTCTTGATTATGAAGACAATCTTTACATAAAAAATTATATTTTGGCATTAAACCTTCTATTATTATTTTTACTCAAAATGGCTTTTTCTATGTGCAAATTATTTAAATCAGAATAAAATAAGAGCATGTGATCTCCTACCTTATTAACTTCTGATACTGATTCATTTGGTATTGCCAGTATTGGACAGACAGCTGTTGATGAGGTATCCTCCAGTATAGGCGCTATTTTAAGTATATCTTTTGATATAGATATAACAACACCTTTACTTGGTTCATCTTGAAACTTTGTAAAAAATTCTACAAAATCGTATCTCTTTATTTTATCTTTTAGTTCGTCATACTTCATCTTCAAGATCCTCTCCACCTGACCAATTATCTGGTGCAGCTATGGCGCGAGATCTTTCAAAGTCCTTTAGAAGTACAACCTTTCCTTTTGCACCATCTCTATTCTTTGTGATATGAATTACCATATCTTCTCTCAGGTGCTCTTCATTTCTATTTTCAATAAGAAGAATTATATTGGCATTGTCGCCAATCATTTTGGATCTTCCGATTTCTTCTGAGTCTTCTATATTCTCGCCCTTGTTTTTTCCTGCACCTCTAATTCTACCTTTTCTCTGAGCTGCAGTAATTACTGGGATATTCTTTTTTCTACAAAACTCATGGAGATCTTCTGCGATGTGACCTATATCTTCCCAGTCTGAGCCATATGATTTGTTTGGCTTCATGATTCCTAGGTAGTCTACGCAAATAAGGTCTGGCTTAAATTGACCAACGATTGCATCAAACTTTGCCTCAATCTCCATTGTCTTTGTTCCACGAGGCATATCTACAACATAAAACTTTTTGTTGTACCCCTTTTGGAAGGCTAAGGATCTATTCCAGTCCTTCATCTCCTGCTCTGTTAGCATACCTCTCATAATTGATCTATGCTTTATCCTTGCTATATTTGCATCAACACGCTGCTCAAGCTGTCTCTTTGACATTTCAAGAGTTACATATACAACATTTTTACCATCATCAAAATAACTTCCATCAAAGTTTGCTGGATCATTACTACCAAGCCATGCATTTATGGCCATATTCATCATGAGCAAACTCTTTCCGCTTGATGTTGCTCCAGATATAATCATCATCTCTGAATTTTTAATACCCCAAGTATAGTCATCAAGATTTTTAAATCCTGAGAATACACCCATTACCTGATTTGGATTATTCTTTGTATAGTTATAATCATTTACACGTTCCTCAACAGACTCTGTAAAGTTGCCTTCTGAGAATACTGCATTCTTACCAAGCTTTTCAATCTTAACAACTACATTTCTAAGATTCTGATTTATATTTGCTACGTTATCTTCGCTTGCTTCGATTATCTTTGCAACTTCTGTAGCAAGATGCTTGTTGAATGCCTTCTTTAGCTGATCTACATAGAATTGTATTTCGTTCTGCTTGCAATCATCATCAAGAACAGATTCCAATGTAGATCTATCAGAATCTGATAGCATTGATACAAGAATATCTGCCGATGGAGGAGTCTTATATTTGCTATGATAATCCTGAATAGATCTTAGAATGCCCTTGTAGTTTTTTCCAAAGGATTCGATAAGAAGTCCTGGCTCAATGCTTCTATAGACATCAGCCATCTGAATTGGACCCTTTAGCATCCAATTCAAAATCTTTGATTCAATCATTTGTTCCTCTTTCTAAAGTCTTTGCCTGATAGATATACAGTTTCCATGTACTGGCTTCTTAGTGACGAAAATGCTTTTCCATACATTCCGGTCAAGATCTCATCGACCTCCGCGTTGTTTGTGGCGAGGATCGTGGGTAGACCGTTCTGGAACCTGCTCCTTAGAATATACTCCATCGTGGAACCAAATATCTGTTCGGATTTTTCGGAAGGAAAAATCCATCTATTGTCAAACTCATCAATTGCCAAAAAATCATATTTTAGTAGCGTTGAGATTGCATCTGAATTATTGCCAGATAGAATCTGATTTATTACCTCAACCATACTCGAATATCTTGCAGAATAATCTTTACATATTGCCATCTTTAATATGGAAGATATTCCAAAGGTTTTGCCAACTCCCAATGGGCCAACAAACATGTATGATTTTCCAGAGTCAAATGTGGAATCTATATTTGATATAATTCCTCTTACTGTATCTCCATATTCATCATCGCCATTGAAGTCTTTAAAGGATATTGTCCAATAGTTTGCTGGAATTCCTGCGTCAGCATATTTTTGAATTCTTGATATTGTTCTACCGCACTTTACGCAGCCATCGCCATCACACTCCTTGCATTCTTTTTGCAGCTTCGTACAAACCCTCTCAACCTTATTATTTTGATTCGTCATCTGATGTCACCGATACTCTTCCACTTCCAAACAGAGAGGTCATTGAGATTGAGAAATCATCGTCTCCTCCCCTAAACTTATTCTGCGTTGGAACGGACATTAGCACTTCATGTGGTAGAGATATTCCTCCCTCACTCAAATCATCATCATTTGCCTTAACTGGTGCTTCTGCAGCTTCCTTCTTCTTTCCTTTAAATAAAACAAAGTTTTTGTCATTAAGAACAGACTCTATGCTTGGAGTCTTTTCTTCTTTTGGGCTAACTTGACTTTCAAGCTTTAGAATTAGGATTCCAGAAATTTTCTTCTTAAATAGAAGGGCAATATCTCCAGAGTCTGTCTTCAAAAGAACTCTGTCTGATTTATCGTGTGTAACTTCTCCAGATATTTCCCATCCACCATCCATCATTGCACTAATTCTTTTTCCAAGAATTGGACTTGATTTGCTCATACTAAGTTCATCTCCTTTATTTTTTCAAATATTAAAAGTGTTGGTTGATCTGGGCTCTTTTTGTTCTGGACGTATTTTACGAAGATCGCAAGATCTTCTTTTGTTCCCAACTCAAATCTATCTAATGCGTCTGGAAATCTTTCCTTTACCCACTGAATAAGAGATGATATTCCACCCTCTGACTTCTTCGACGCAAGATGAGCGGCGTACATCCGTTCAAATTCATTTAGCATCGATGGTACTAGAAAAATCTGTGATCCAGATACTGCAGGTGCATTTCTAAATTTATATTCAAACATCCAGTTTATGTAGTTGTATGCTTTGTTTAGGGCAAATGTTTTCTTCTCAGCCCTCTCAGATTCATTGAGGTCATCAATATTATCTGGGCAAAATATTTTTACAACTTTTGCAAAATCTCTCGTTTCCTTCGTAGAGGTTGGTCCGGCTTTTGACCGGACCATCTTAAATCTTACGCCTGTCTTCTTCTCATATTTAGAGCAGAAGTAAGCGAAAAGCGTTATGTGATTCCATGTTGATCGATCAGCACCAATCCATGTTGGTATCTTCTGGTAAAACTCTTCTTCTGTCATTCTTTTTACTCTTCGGTTTTGGAGCCGGAGCCTCCTCCTCGTTCATAGTACGCTCCTCAATCTTAATTTGAAAGCCAGGCTCACTTTTGTAGATTTTTAATCTTGCCATGGAGTGACTCTCAAGATACTTGGAGTTATCCCAAAACTCTATAACATTTGCCCACTTTTTACCAGGATAAGAACGAATTACTCTTCCAATTCTCTGGAGTGCCCTTGCAGATGATTTTCCAGATCCGGCAAGAATTAGTGCATCCAGCTCTGGAATATCAATTCCCTGATCAAATATCTTTGATGCAATTAATACATCGGTCTT
>Ga0114979_10001897_pt1 | contig 14104 bp, 27 predicted proteins | sample S_140625_EF_Meta_FD_87315 | JGI IMG/M metagenome (GOLD analysis project Ga0114979, IMG submission 87315) | Freshwater microbial communities from Lake Simoncouche, Canada to study carbon cycling - S_140625_EF_MetaG | ecosystem: Environmental > Aquatic > Freshwater > Lake | place: Lake... | reverse complement strand
CAACTAACGTTTGATTCATATACACACCTCTCGCAATTGCAGATGCAGCAGTTATTGAACCCGTAGTTGTTAGTTGATTTTGTATTCGTGCAGTTCCGTTTACATCAAGTCTAAATCCAGCATCGGTAAAAGTGCCTCCGTTTTGGATGACTACGTTACCCGTACCGCCAAATACTCTTAATTTTATATTGCCACTACTATCATTTAAATTTATATTTGAACCAATGACATCTAAACTATTATTAACCGAAGTAATTGCCCGTATATAAGCAGTCCCAAATCTAAAATTTGTTGCACCTATTGTTCCAACAGAATCTACACTCGGTCGTATTGATTCGGTAGTTCCACTATAAATTAAAGTGGCACTTGTCGTATTCCCTCTACCCGTTACACTTGCCAACGTATCGCTTTCAGCAGTCAAATAAGTTGCCGTATCTAATGCAAAAATCCCCGCAGCAGTCATCTTTACAAATGATGTTGAAGCATACGTTAACGCTGAAATAGATGTAAGGTTTGCGTTTAATGGTTGACCACCTAACCCTGTTAAATCATAATTAGGTATGTTAAGTACATTGGAAACTAAAGTTGAAGCCCCAGAAGAACCTGTAGTTGTTAAGCTTGTAATTCTATTAGAATAAGCTGTGTTCCAGTTTGTACTATTATTAGTTGTTGAATACCAAGAAGATGCAGTATAAATTGGATCAGTTTCTGTAGTTAAAAAAGCAGGTGCTCCAGTAATTTTAGTCCAAGCAAGTCCTGTTATCCAAGAAGGATTAGAGTAGCTTCCACTAGACAACAAATCTCCTACCGACCAACTTCTATTTGCAGTAAGGTCGTAAGTAGTTCCATTAATAGATAGTGTTCTAGAAGAGCTTACAGCGTCTGTAATGCCATAACCTAAAATAGTACTAGGAGTACTAATAATTTTGTTCCAATTCAAACTACCTAACCAAGTAGGGTCTGTGTAAACAAAAGAAGTACTAACAACATTTGTCATTTGACTTGCAATCTGCGAAGCAAATAAAGTTGTAGAGTATTTAACAGTCTTAGGAGACGTACCTATAATTACACCTACTAAATGAGTAGGCATGTCATCAGGTAATTGACTGGTTTTTAAAATTTCGCCTGGTATATTGTTTAAGTTATTCATCGACTGCTATGTAAAGTCCGTTTTCTGTAATTAAAGCTATAGAAGGTAAGAAAGATTGTCTTATTACTTGGTCTACAAAAAGTATCTTAAAGGTACTTAGAGGTTGTTCAAAACGAACTGTTCCTATAGGCCTATTTTCTTCTATAAATTGTGTGGTGAAGGAAAGAGATACCGAACCTGTCTGAAGTCTCGCAAATAGCCCCTGAGAGGTCTGAAAGAACTCTACTTTAACTGGATAGTCCCAAGCTTGAGTTCTAATTGCCATTAAATCATGAGGATGAATAAATGTCTTAGAGGAATATCCGTTATAGATTTGGTCTATAAGACCACTCCCATAGCCATTACCCTGAAAATTTAATTTAACACGCACTATGCAAAAATAAAACTTTAACGAAAAAAGTCAATATTAAAAAAGGAGCCCATATAGGACTCCTCTTACTTATCACTAGGTATAAGTTCTTTTAAGCTTCTTCTACACTCAACAACTTAATAAACACAGGATAGTGTTCAGTTGTTTCTAGATTTTCAAATTGTTCCAATAAGAACACAGAGTGAGAGATTTCTTTTTCTTCGTTTAAAAGAGCAGTGATTTCTTCTTGAAATTTAATAAAGTTAGGATTAGGCTTCTCATCAATCATCGGTTGAAGAGAAAAGTTTCCACTTTCATCTGCTGTTCCTAGTTCTTTGATTAAAGAATCTCTTAAAGTGTCTACTGCTTTCTTTTCAGCTTGGATACCTTCGCCTAAACGAGTTAACCAGTAACGATTTTTAAGAGTTAAACTTTGAGATAAAAGTCCTTTAGAAAGAACTTCTCCTGTTTGAGGGTTAGTTAATCCGAATAATTCAGACTCTAATCTGTAAATTTCGTTTAATGTAAGTTTGGTGGTTTGCATATATTTAAATTAAAGTTAGTCCTAAATGTTCAGCTACTAAAGTAAGTAGGTAATTGTTGTCTTGTCCCCAAGCAATAAATTCTTCTTCAGTCATGTAATAATTTCCTACAGAAATTGTTTTAGAAGTAGGGTTAATTGGTGTAACTCCCTCAGTTTCAGTAACTTCAGTAACTTCAGACAATTCATAATAAAGACCTGTAGTTGTGTCCTCTGCATCAAAAGGAAGAGATTTAACTTTTAAGGTGTTGATAGTTCCTAACAAGGCTACATCAACTGGTTGTACTTTTGCCATAATTACTTACAAATATAATAAATAAAATTAAAAAGTCAATTAGGTAATATTAGTGATTATACTATTAGTTATGTTTAAAGTTTTTCCAAAGTATTAATACAAACTTGCTATTTGGTCTCCTGTAGTTTCAACAGTTGATGCATTTTTTAATCTTTCTCCTATACTGTTTGCTGTAGTTAAATTAGAAGTAAGATGATTCCATACATCTGCTGGAGTAAGTGCTGCTGTACCTACTGTATTATCGACAGGAACACCTACAGAAACTCTGTTTGCAGGAGGGACTGCTAAAGTTCCTACGTAATTACCGACAGCATAACTTACGCCTAGTCTGACATTTTGTATAGCAGGTGAGTCTACAAGAGTATCAGGAGAAACTAGAACGTATGCGTTGTTACTTGTGTCTCGATGTCTTATATATGTACCTACAGTGTTAGCAATAAACCTACAATTAATAGCACCAATCGCATTAAAAGCAGTGTCGGAAAATATTAAAGGACCTGTGATATGAAAACCGTCCAATAAATCTGTTTTACTTACTAAAACGTTGCTTAAGTTTGTATTTATAATAGATCCAATAATATTTGTTTTTCTAGAAGAAATTGTTTGGGTAATTGACATTATTAAGTTACCTGTACCACTAGGATTTACTACTTTTTCTATCTTACCTGTGTGAGTATATATGCAATTAGTAAGAGTTGCAAACGTAAAATTAGTTGCAGTGTTTGAAATTGTCATTAAAATATTACCTACTATGTTTATAGTAGAGTCTATAAAAGTATAAGTTGTTACACTGGTAGTAGTTGTGACTCCAGATTGATAAGTATTACCCGTTATATTAAGGGTATGTCCCCCTTCAACCCTAATCATTCCTTCAGGTTGACCATTAGTTGTTGAGTCATATTGGATATCTCCAATTATATTAGTAGTACCAGTTCCAAATGCAGTGTAATTGAGTCCATAACGCTCAAAATAAGTACTATAAACCATATAATCCTTAATCTGATTGTTTAAAGTTTTAAATTTTTTAAGATTTCCAACAATGTTTATCGTACCTGTTCCTGTATGACGAACTGTACACCTATTTCCTCCAGCGTAGTCTGCCGTAATATGGTATATATCAGAGTTTATATTTAACACTCCAGAACCTGTATACGTTAAAAAATCATTCGAACCTGCCATAGTAGCTGCAATACCAGTACCAGTACAAGTTATTGTTCTTGTTCCACTACCGCTCACAACTAATCTTCCAAGATCATTACTAATAGCAGATAAATCGGTATTAGGAGCAAACATTAAAAGAGCACTCAAAGAGGCACTATCAGTCACTGTGTTTTGAATTGATAATACTCTCATCCTATAGTATGTATAAGCAGTACTATTTCCAATTCCATTTGCTATATAATTTTGTCCAAAAAGAACTGTAGAGGTGTGAAGAGTAGTCCATGAAGTACCATCGTTTGAAGCTTCAAAAGCAAACTGTTTAACATTTCTAGCGGTTGATGCAGAAGTGTTTCTGTAAAATATACCATCAACAACAGTTGCCGTATTAAACTTATACCCAATCCAAAGATTGTTAATTCCATTAAATGATCCTAGTGTATAACTTGAATTATATATATTACCATTATAAGTTGTATTAAGTGTTGTCCTAAATATGTTATATGCATTTACGTTATTATCCCAACTAATAACTTCTCCTCTGTTTAAAGTATTAGAACTGTCTAAATTGGAAAGCATATAGGGAATCAAGTCTACCTGAGACTCAAAATATGCTCTACCAGTAATAGTGTCTACATTAACATCTTCATCTACAGTAACAACTTTACCATTTAAAGCAACCACATCTCCTGGAATAGGTTTGACTCCTCTTGACCATGTTGCTGTATTGCTCCAGTTACCATCAGCAATAGCTACTTTTAGTTTAATTGCCATTATAAATTCTTTTCGTTAACTAATGTTTGCAAAGACGTCATAATACCTTGAACTGCATTTTCCAATGCAGCGTCTCCTTCAGCTGTTTCAAAAATATCCATCAAGGATATTGCTTTAGGTTGGTCTGGAAGACTTTCAAATGTACCATCCTTTAACTCTCTAAACGGAGTAAAACGGATGGCAGTAGAAGCACCTAGTCCAGGTTTCCAAATAGAAGACATAGAAATGCTTACTGCAAGAAAAGGATACTCAATCCCATCTACTATTGTTGGTTTAGTTGATATTAGTTTCATATTATGTATAAGTTGCTGTTAATCTATTAGTCCATGCAACATTAGTTGCACTTTGTATCATTGAACTTCCATTGGAAGAAATTGTTAATCTTTTTATTGTCCAAACATTTGACGATTCACTTGATCCTGTTAACGCTTTTCCTAAATAATCATAAGGGGATTCAAAGTCATGTCTTGCAATATAGGTAATTGGTGTAGCAGTTTTTTCTATTAAATCAGTATCTAGGATTCCGTTTTTCCACCAATATTCCACTACAGAACTATCTGTTATAACACCTACAGTTCTTCCGATTACTCTAAGACCAGAAACAATTGCTGTATTCGCTTCAGCTACAGTATTATAAGGTCCGTAAGTCGAATCAACATTTGCTGCTGGATTTACAATAAATATTTGGTTTGCTAAATTAAAAGTTGCCATCTTATGATAAAGTTATAGTTGCAGTTAAACCTAATGGAGTAACTGAAGTAAATGTGTAAACCTTGTAAGACACTGCTGTTCCTCCTGCATCGTTTACGTTAAATGTAGCCAATACAAAGTTACTTGTAATATTTTCAAGACTCGAAGTAATTACGCTTACTAAATTTCTTGTAGCTGGTATTGCAATAACAAACTTAGTTTGAGTAAATGTACCTGAGTTAAATGAGTTAGTGTCTGTAAAGTTAGATCCAAAAGCTCTTACCTCCGCACTTGTTGTTGGTGTAGTAGTAGTTGGTCCAAAAAACTGTCTATATCTTCCTGTAACCGTAGGAGTAGATGAGGAGACTACGATTGTTCCAGCTACTCTTGAAGCATCTAAGTTTGTTCCTGCAACTCCTTTATTGTCGAAGTAAGCTCCTGTACCAATTGCATGAGTTACAGTTACTGCCCAGTTATTAGTACCACTAATTACAGCTACAGTTATTGCTAGTGTGTTTCCTGCTTGGTTAGTTAAACTTATACCTGTGCCAGAAAAAGCATAATTAGAAGCAGCTCCTACTAAAGGATTTGCATTTACAGTTCCGTCTCCATTTGTAATAGTTCCTTGTACAAAAGTTGCTGTTAAAGTTCTACTTACACTAGTTCCTATTTCTACCGTTCCACTAGTTCCGCTTACAGCTAAGCTAGCAGATTTTACAGTTGTTATAGAAGCCAATATAGTAGGAAATAAAATAGTATCCAAAACTTGAACTAAAGTCTTACTTCTCCAACTACTAGCAGGTTGAACAGTTGCTCCACCTACAGCTACAGAGTTAACTCCATCTGCAATTAATGTATTATAAATAGTACCCAATGATCCTCCTGATAGCGTTAACCCTTCATTAGCATCTACGCTTAAAACAGATGACAATGCTTTATTCTTCCACAGCCCTGTAGACGATTCATAAGTAAGAAGATCGTTATTCGCTTCAGAAGCAATAAGAACTCCGTGTAATTCGTTTAATTCGTAACCGTTCTGAAAATGAAGAACTATACGACCTTGCGTAGGGTGAGACCGAGCAATATAACCTATAAAAACTGTATGATTAGGTTCAGCAGGAATTGTACTTGTCATCCCACCTGCCGTAGTAGCAGATAACCAAACAGCATCACCAGCCGTAAAAGCCGAAGTGTCTAAATTATGTAGAGTTCCATTTACCGCTATGTACCCATCAGAGTTATTCGAAATATTCGCTACAACTATACCTATTGTTTTAGAAGAAGTGGCTTCTGTGTCAGCTTTTGATAAAACTGCATTAGGTCTGTTTCCTGTTGCTCCGTTTAAATAAACTACTTGTCCTTTAGTTAAGGTAGAGCCAGTACTATTTCTTACTATAATCTGAATAGCCTCAGCACTATCTACTACTCCGTCATTGTCAACATCGTAAGTAGCTTTAAGCATATCTCCGCCTCCTCCTGTACTTATTAACTTCCAAGTACCATCATCCGCTAAATAAAGATTTCCTAAGCCTGTAGACCCTGTACCTAAACGATTACGGTCTATGATACCTGTGGAGATAAAACTCGCATCAAATAACCTCCATAACACAGGTCCATTAACTATAGCAGGAGCAGATAAAAAATACCCTCCAGGCATATAAGGAGTAAGACCAGTATATCCCTCTGGATTAAGAACCCTATTAATAGCGTACGAATTAACTTCTTCTTGGGTAAGTGGATTACTAGGCATAACTGCTTAAAACAATTGTTTAGTACAAATATACAATTTTATCCAAAAAAGTAAAGAACCCACTTAATCCATTTTTTCTACTAGGAAATTTTTTCCAACAGGAAATTTTTTCCAACAGGAAATTTTTTCCAACTAGGGGTATGACCTTTTTTCTTTTCCCTAATTTATTTTTTTTCTGACCCCCCACCCTACTTATTTATGGGAGGGTTGTTATTACCACTTTCAGTCACCCCTACTGCCTTTGGCAGTTCGGGTATCCCCTGTCACGTAATCATACACATAACAGAAAAAACACATATGAAAATCACACTTAAATCAGGATATCGTTCAGAGAGCGGTAATCCTACGTTCGTTTACTTCGTAGATGGTACTACAGAAGAGTTGAAAAAGTTCAAAGAAGTTCAAAAGGACAACTTCCGAGAAGACGAAGAAACAAAGAAGCCTTTATATTGGTCAATCGAAGAATATCCGAAACCAATGAACTTGCTTCTTAATCGTGACGGAGACAAGTTCTATGTCGATGCACCATTAGTATCGAAGAAAGTCCAAGACAAAGTCGAAACTTGGAAAGCGTTAGCGATAATCACAGGCAAATCTGTAGAAGACTTAATCGCAGGAGCATTAGGAATCTAATCGAGAGCACCTTCGGGTGCTTTCTTTTTCTTCGATTACTTCTCGGACTCTTCTCGGAGTTATTGGGTGACAAACTTATAAATAAGTTATGTCATCAGTCGCCTATGCGACTATAAACAGCCATTTAGGCATAGGGCGTTATTATTATAGGTATGGAAACAATTATTTTAAACCCCGAAGAAGCTTTGGTATTAGATTACACACGCAATTGGAAAGACTTAGTATCTTTTGAAGATTATCTCTCAATAAAGAATCAACAAACTGTATTTGAGAGTAATATTAAAGGGTATGAGGTTTACTCCAATAGGTAACACAAATTAAAGGGGATTAAGTTCCCCTTTCTTATACCTTTATATATAAGGTATACTTTAATGCATCATTCTATCTTATCTTTCTCCTTTATGTATTCGATAAGCGAGTTTACTCCTTCAAGGATATCATGGTACTTAGCAGAGTTTCTAAAACTATTAGCTGTTGAGTATCCAAACATTTCTGAAAGGATTATAGAATTTAACTTGTATTCTCTTATTAATGTCTTATCAGGAGAATATTTTCTTATTTTCTTGCGAGTATTAGCGTAAATCTTAGCCATTTTTATATTTTAAAAGTGTTTTATCAGAGGAAACTGATACAAAGATACATTTATTAAGGAAAAAATGCAACTGAAGGATGGAAATTCAACCTCATAACCTCTTATCTATTGGTTAAAAAAGGTTAATTATGGGTAAAAAATCGACAAATCTATAGCTAAATATAAAAAATATGAAAACATTACAATATTGGATGAAGTTTTATGATAACTCTGATGAGTTAATCATAAGTTTAAGTGATTTAACTTTCTTAGGTAAGCCTTTTGACCTTGTTGATATTAAACATAGGTTTAATGAAGACTTTGTTAGAGGTAAAGCTAAGTTAGTTGAACTTTCTTTCTTAGGTTTAGGTGCTAATAAGACTTTCTTAGCAGGCATTCTAGATAGAAAGGTAGTTATTGTAGATAAGGATACTAATAAAGAATACTCACCTAAAGAGTTTTCTCAAGAGTTAACTATCTTAAATGGTCTATTAACAAATCAACTAGAATTACAGGGAGTTTAATTACTCCCTTTTTTCTTTCTCCTATTACTCTTATCTTCTCTCTTTGTATTTTACAGTAAAGAAGGTTATGCGAAATATTCAAAAAAATTTACAAATATGACAAAACATAAAATAGACCAAAAAAGATTTTCTAAGATAGTCTGGAAAACAGCCATGTATTATGGATTTGATACTGTTAATAGTATGAAACAAGCTTTATCTAAAGCTAGTTATAACGCTAGATGGACATTTTCAGAAACTAATTCATTAAGAACATGTGATTTACTTCAAGAACTAAATAAAGATTTGCACGAGCTTAAAAAAATAACTGTTTGGAAACTAATGATGAGAGAAACAAAAAAACGTAAAAAACTAAAACAGATATATGAAAACAGTAAACAACAAAACAATCTCTAGTAAAGAGAGAAATTGGATTCCCGGAACTAAAAAAACAGTCTATCAGTATGATCCTAACTTAGAACTTATTGCTGTCTATGACTCTGTAGCAGAAGCAACAAGATTTACAGGAATACATAAAAATACTATTTCAAATAGTATAAAAGAAAAACATAAAAGTCTTTTCTTTATATGGAGTGATAGGCTTTTGTAATTGATTATGCGAATTATCTAAAAAAATTTAAACAGAAAATGAAATATATATTATTAGCAACATTGTTATGCGGAATGTTTAGCAGTTGCACAGAAAACTTGAGTGGCCAAAGAAAGCCTAATGTAGATTCAGAAATTAATACATGGATTTTAAAACCATTTATGTTTGAAGATCATCAGTACTTACGTTATACTAATGGAGGTCTTATTCATAGTGAGTCTTGTAAATGTAAGGAGGCGAAAAAATGAAAGCACACTTATTAACAATCTTAATAGTACTTGCAATAGTTCTTTTATTAGTAAGTGGAATTTACTTTCCTTACATAGGTTTCTATGTACTTGGGTTAATGATTTTTGGAATGATTTACTACCTTATTTTTCAGACTATCTCTCTTGAGTTAGAAATGAGGGATAAAATTAAAACAATTAAAATAACTAACGAAAAATGAAAAAATATACATTTCCTCATTTTATGCGAGTTTACGCTTTGGTAACTTGCTTAGCATTGATTCCTGTCTTAGTTGACAGACTTCCTGAAGTAGATTTTGGTACTCAAGTGTGTATGACTCTTATATGGAGTATGACTCTTGTTACTTTTATTCTTATGCATCGTATTATCAAGTTAGGATAAGCGACTTTTTACCTGAGCATGTAGTAAAACTGCTTTATATGGCCCTTTCGTCTAAGGTTAGGACAACAGGATTTCATCCTGGAAATAGTTGGCTAGATTCCACTAGGGGCTACTCTAAATAATTAATATACAAAAAGATATGGAAATTTTAAAATTATTAAAAACGTTTGTAAAGGGAGGAATCGTTGTATTCTTACCTTTTGTGTTCTCTGTGATTATGTCACTTTTATGTTTTCTCAGTGTTTCACTTGTTATGTGGATTGAAGGAAATAGTTTTTATGCGAGTTTTTCGACAGCTAGTCAAGAAACAGGTGTTTATGTAATTTGGTTTACATTAGGTATTTTAATTATGCTTTGGCATTTCTATAACGACTAATGGGAGAAATAGAATTATTAGAATCTCTTATTAGAGAATTAGATCAAGCACAACAAGATTTGTTTTTGTTTGATAACTCTACTGTAGACTCAGGTGATGCGAATTGGTTAAAAGACCAAAAAAGATTCATCAAAAGTCTGGAAGACAGAATTGAAGAATTAAGAGAGGGTTTTAGTTAACCCTCTTTAACTTAAAATTATGGACATTAAAGAAATTAAATTAGAAGAAGTCTCTTTAAAAAACAAGAGACAGTTCTGTAAAGAACTTGTTATGAGTTACTTAACCAAGGAAGAATGGGAAGAAGTTAAAGATGGATTTCAAAAAGATTTAAATAAATCTACTAATGAATCAATCAATAAAGTATTAAGAGGTAAAAATGTTTTTGGTGTTCTTGTGTGTATGTATGGTTATAATGTTGATCGTGCTGAAAAGTATAGGTTTATGCTTACTAGGTTTAAAGGTGACGGCTTTGAAGAAGCGGATTATTTGGCTAAAAAATACTTAAATTATGAGAAATGATATACATAAAGAAGCTATTACAAGTATTATCCAAGCTTACTGTACAAAAGAAGAGTATAGGTTAGTTGAAAAGCAAATTATTGCAAGTTTAAACTATAGATCTTTTCATGAATTACATAATTTATTTGAAACAAAAACTCCATTCGGTTTAATATGGGAATTATGTGATACAAGTATTTTGGATAAAAGTGAAGGATTTCCTAACACACTTGTCATAAGATATCAAAACGATAAGGTACCTTATAGTAATTTATATTGGGAATACAAAGACAAATTAAAAGAATTACATGAAAGATAAAATTATAGACTGTATATGCGAAATTACTAAAGCTTATTCTTTAGAGTCTGAATGGACTCCTGAAATAGAAGCTGACATAAGAAAAATAAGTGGATTTTCTGAGCGTAGACTTGTTGATATTTTACATGAATACAATCCTAAAGGTGTTTTATATCATTTAGACGTAGAAATTGATCATAGTTATGGTATGAGGCTTTATGATAGATTTAACCAAGATACTAGAATTAGGTACGACATTATGAGAAAATATAACTTATGAGAGTAACATTAAAATTTCCTGAAACAGAATCTCCTACAGAGATTTTAGAGTTTCTAACAAACTTAACTAAACAATACTGTTTAGAAGCTGAATGGAAGAAATTAGAACCATTGTTTACTAAATTTTATAATATAGAACGTGTAAAGCATAGATTACAAGATATGTCTAACACCTATCAAGAATGTGGTCTTGTGATAAAAATACTAAATGACATTTATATGAACTATCATTGGGGAACTGAAGGGTTAGCAAGAGACATAGCTATTAGAGTAGCTGATAGATGTAATTGTATGTCTTCTTATACGTTTTAGTGATACTAATCTCGTTAAATTTATGAACAAATTAGAACAAAAAGAAATAGAATTAGTACAATCCTACTTAACTCAAGAAGAAGCGAAAATTATAATTCCTCTATATAAGGAAAACTTTAATTCAGCTTTCAGAGAAAGTAATAGTGAATATGATGAGAACAAAGAATTAACTTATCTTGATCCTTCAGCTTGTTTGAATGATGCGTTTAATTGGGGAAATACTCTTCAAGGACATGACTATTGGTATAGGATTTATGGACTTTTAAGACAAAGATATCACGACGGAGTATGATAACTAAAGAAATATTAGAAAGACTCCAGTCTTATCTAACAAAGGAAGAAGCGGAATCTGTTATTCCTCAATTTAAAAAACAATATGATCGTCATTTTGGAGGCATAAACCAAGACAGTAAAGCAAGCGATATATTGCTTGGTGGATTTGATTGGGAGTTGTCACAAGAAGGAGGTGCTTATTGGGATAAATTATACATCAAAGTTTTAGAAAGAGAAAACAATTAAGATATGAAAGATAGATTTGAATCTAAAAAAATGGAAGTAAAAGTATTATCTATAGTATTAGGTATATCTTCCGCTTGTTTAATGGTATCTGCAATAGATACTATTAGAGGACACAGTACAATAGCAAGTATGATATTTGCTTTTATTGGAATTATGGGATTATTTGTTTCAGGGGTAGTTTATCTAAGCAACAATGATTAAAGGCAGAATTCCACTCGACCTACATAGAGGATGTCCTATTAAGGGCAAAGTCTATCAAAATGACGTTTTAACAGCAGTATTAATTAAAGATGGATCTCAGATACGTAAAGTATCAGTTCGTCCCTTAAAACATGCTTAAAATGCGTTATTTCCTACTATTATTGGGCTTTTATACTTTCAATGTAGAAGCCCAATCTTTAAAAAATGAATTTTACATTAATTATCCTGTATTATCAATGAAAGAGGAAGGATTTCCTTCTTTAACTTACTCAGATTCTGTTTGGGTAGAAGATTTAGCGTTTACAGATACTGTAGAAAGATGTTTTGTAATAAAATACAACGATTCTAACCTAGTAATTACTTATAGAGAGCCAAGATTTGATGTAGTCTATATAATAAAAGACAATCAACTTAAGATGATTTACGAGATAGGTAAGAACCATTTCGACTGTATGGAAGTATTCGAAGAAGATTAAACTAACAATTAACAATTTAAAAAACTAAAAGAAAAAAAATTATGAACAATCAAAATCAAGCGAAAGCGATTTATGCTTTCAGAAACAACGGAACAAAAGCACCTATTTCAGTAATGTTTGAAATGGAAACAAATCAATCAAATGGTAACGTACACAATCGTATGGTATCTAGAGCATTAGGTAATCCTAATAAATCTAGATTGACTACTTTGTTGAGTTACACAGAAGAACAATTTGACCTAGATTTTAATGTTAAAGGTATTACTGCTGATGACATTAAAACAGGTTACAAAGGTATGGACGGTCAAGTAACTGCTATGCCATTAGATTTTACTACTGAAGATTTATTTGGTGAAGCTATGGGTCTTCGTAGAATTGACACTACAGATACAGATGCAGTAACTAATGAGAAAGGCGAATTAAAGCTTCAGTGGTCTGTTAAGAAAGTTAACGGTCAAGAATTAACGCATGAAGGTGCTTTGATTTATACTACTGTTGAGTTTTGTGAAGTAGGCGAAGAATCTATTCGCATCAAACAAGACCAAGACTTATCTGTAAGAAGAGTAGAAGAAAACATTCCTCAAGCTTCTAAAGTAGCAGCACCATTTTAATAATTAGGGAGTAGAAATACTCCCTTTAAACTAACTTAAAAAACTAAATCATGATAAAAACCGAGAACGCAAAAAAAACCGAAAAAATCTTAAACATAGTAGAATTAACTACTGGAATATCTGTTGAATTAACTCCCTCACTTAAAAATATTAAATGGCTTAAACCTAAAGAAGGTTTTAAAATACTTGCAGGCATTAATAGAAATATTGTTCCTGCTCACGTAACTAAAATTGCTAAATCAATTCGTAAGTATGGTATGCTTAGACCTGTTATTGTGGTTGAAACAAACTTACTTTCAGGCAAAAAAGAACGCTATATTTTAGACGGACAACATTCTTATAATGCTTGTCTAAGTTTAAATGTAGAAATTCCTTACATTGTAATTGATAATTTAAACACTGTCGAAGAGATTATTGCTTGTATTGCTTCTTTTAACGCTTCTTCTAAATCTTGGAGTACTTTTGATTATGTTTATGCTTGGGCAGCTATTAAAGAAGATTATCGTCAATTAAATCAGTTGTATGAACAATTTGATTTAGACTTTGATACTATTCTTACTGCAACAACTCCAGGATATAATGCTACATCTTATGCTCAAGTAAGAAATGGAGAATTTGTCATTGAAAATTATGAAAAAGCTCATTCAATTTGTCAACGTATTACAGATGTGTTTGAGATTATTCCTCGTTTAGATAGATTTTCTAATAGAATTTTAACTCGTGCTTGTGCAAGTATTTTTAAGAAAAATTCTTATACTCAAGCTAAACATGTTAAATTATTAAATTATATTACTGAGCATCTTGAAGAACTTACTTTTGTAGTTTCAGATAGTACTGTTGTAAAAGATTTTTTAAGCAGAGGTATCTAAATTTTTATTAT
>Ga0114979_10001896_pt1 | contig 14105 bp, 20 predicted proteins | sample S_140625_EF_Meta_FD_87315 | JGI IMG/M metagenome (GOLD analysis project Ga0114979, IMG submission 87315) | Freshwater microbial communities from Lake Simoncouche, Canada to study carbon cycling - S_140625_EF_MetaG | ecosystem: Environmental > Aquatic > Freshwater > Lake | place: Lake... | reverse complement strand
CTGTTCAAAGTTGCTGTCACCGCCGCTGGTGCCTCAACAATGTCCGCCGTTACACGTGCAGCAGTTGGTCTAAATACAGCTTTAATTTTGACCGCTGGTAGCACAACCACAGGTGACTCTTATGCGTCTGTTTCCGCAACTACAGCTAGTACATCTACATTGCCAATCCGCATTGTTGACGTAGTTCCAGAGACAACCAACGCAGCGGGTTCTTACACTGAAGTTATCGTTAAATTTAACTTTGGTACTCACACTTACTACAGCGCTACTGGTGTAGCTACTGCAGCATAATAGGAGCATTTAAATGGCTATTTCACGCGCACAACTACTGAAAGAGTTGCTCCCTGGATTGAACGCATTGTTCGGTTTGGAGTATGCTCGCTATGGTGAAGAACACAAAGAGATTTTCGAAACTGAAACTTCTGAGCGTTCTTTTGAAGAAGAAACAAAGCTTTCCGGCTTTTCTGCTGCACCGGTCAAAAACGAAGGTTCTGCCATCGCTTATGACAATGCACAAGAAGCATGGACTGCTCGCTACAACCACGAAACAATCGCTTTAGGCTTCAGCTTGACTGAAGAGGCTATCGAAGACAACTTGTATGACAGTCTTTCTGGTCGTTACACTAAGGCTTTGGCTCGTGCTATGGCTTACACCAAACAGGTTAAAGCTGCTAACATTTTGAATAATGCCTTCACTGCTGGTTACACATACGGCGACGGCAAAACTCTCTGTGCTACAGATCACCCATTGGTTTCCGGCGGTACTAACAGCAACACTCCATCTACTCAAGCTGACTTGAATGAAACTTCGTTGGAAAACGCTGTTATTCAGATCGCTGCTTGGACTGACGAGCGTGGTTTGCTGATTGCTGCTAAGCCTAAGAAATTGATCGTTCCACCAGCACTTCAGTTCGTTTCTACTCGTTTACTCGAGACAGAACTCCGTGTTGGCACAACCGACAATGACATCAATGCGATTAAGAACAATGGTTCTATTCCTGATGGCTACACAGTTAATCACTTCCTAACCGATACAAACGGCTGGTTCTTGACTACTGATGTACCTAATGGTTTGAAGCATTTTGTTCGTACTCCATTAAGTCAGTCTATGGATGGCGACTTTGATACTGGTAACGTTCGTTATAAGTCTCGTGAGCGTTATTCTTTCGGTGCTTCCGATCCCCTCGGTATTTTCGGCTCACAAGGCGCGTAATACTGAATTAAAGTTATGGGATAAACCCCGACACTTTAGAGCCACCTTCGGGTGGCTTTTTCTTTTTTAAAAAAGATGTATACTACGAGAAACCGGGAAAACCGGCTTATTAGACTGTCCCGGCAGATACCATACTAACTAATAAGCCTTATTGTATGGAGTTATATTATGGGATTCGCTACTCATTTAGGCCCTTGGCTATTAGGTACTGTTAAAAACACCACTGGCACCACTGCTGGTACTATCCGCAATTTAGGCGCAACAGTTGTTGCTCAAGAAGCTCAAGTTGTCTATGGCACTTTGACTGGTCAAGCATTTGTACTTCCTGCTGGCGCAATGGTAACTGACGTTAAAGTTGTTACTACAACCGTATTTAGTGCTGCAACAACTGCTTATTTAGATATTGGTGGTACTGCATTTACAACTACTGGCACAATCACTTCTGTTGGCTCTGTAACTTTAGCTGCTAACGCAAGCACTCCTGGTGGCTGGTTAAACGTAGGTTCTACAGACGCTATTGTTAACTACACAATGGCAGGTACTGCTTTGTCAACTGGTGCTGCAACTATTATTATTAGTTATGTAGTTTTAGCTTCTGATGGCACTAATTATCCAGCTTCAGCTTAATTAATCTTGCGGGGGTCTAGTACCCCCATTAAATCTTTAGGAGATTAATTATGACGATGCAATATGACGTAAAACAGGCGCATTTAAACGGTAGCGGTATTTTTGTTGTTGGACCAACTCGTGTTAAAGGTCTTTCATTGACTGGAACTGCAACTGCAGGTCAATTAATTGTATTTGATACGATTACAGCCCCAGTAACTACGGCTACTTATGGTCGTTCTGGTAATACAGTTACGATAGCTCAAACTTCTCATGGTTTAGCAAATGGGCAAGTTATTGGTATTGATTTTGCAGCAGGTACGGGCGGCACAGCTACTAATGGTAACTACGCCATTACTGTTGTAAATGCAAACTCTTTTACCGTAACTGATATTAATAGCGGAACTATTACTGCCTCACCAACGCTTGTATATTCAACTGGCAAATGGCTAATGACGTATGATATAGCTGCTAATGACTCATATAACAACTCCCCAGTAATTCCTGGCGAAGGCGTAAGAGCAGATACTGGCGTGTATGGATACATAACCAACTTAACCGCAGCAAATATTTACTACGGATAAAAAATGGCCGAGCTAACCAAAGCAGAAGATTCTTTTAATCTAGTTGGGCGGAAGGTAATGATTGGTCTTCCAACTTATGATTACAAAGTGTCTTCTAAGCTAGCTATTTCGCTAGCTTCTTTTTGTCTACAAGCAACTCAACACGGGGTTGATGTTCAGATTTGCAATATTTCTGGATGTTCTGTTGTATCCCGTGTACGTAACTTAATTGCTACTGATTTTTTAAAGTCAGAGTGCACTGACCTCATGTTTATTGATTCGGATATTAACTTTAATGCTGAAGATATTTTCCGTTTAATGGCGTGGAATAGCGACCCTAAAAAAGGGATTGTTGCTGGTATTCCAGTAGCACGCAAAAAAGGTCAAGTCTATTTCTCTACGTTAGATACAGATGACGAGGATAGCATTTTCATGGACAGGATGGGTTTAGTAAGAGCCAAGCGTGTTGCTACAGCTTTTATGATGATCCGCAGGGAAGTATTTGAAAGCCTTAGAGATGCACATCCAGAGTGGGTTTACCACGATGAGAAAAAAGAAGGCGATACAACAATCTGTTTCTTTGATTTTGAGTTAAAAGATGGACACTACGTTGGCGAAGATTATTTATTTTGTGACCGTGCTCGTGAACAAGGTTTTGAAGTGTGGATTGACCCAACAATTAAACTAGGCCATATGGGTGTTCATGAGTTTGAAAGTTCGTTTGGGGAAGAATTTTTATACCCATTAATTCGCCCAATAGATGCAAAGAAAGACGCTGCGTAATGGCTACCAAAAAGAAAACCCCTTCTCTAGCAATAGGTCGTGGCGAGAAACTTCCAGTCTCTAAGGGGGCTGGACTTACAGCTAAAGGCCGTGCAAAGTACAATGCTGCTACAGGTTCAAATTTAAAAGCCCCACAGCCTGAAGGCGGAGCACGGAAGAAGTCTTTTTGTGCACGTATGTCTGGTATGCCGGGTCCGATGAAAGACGAGAAGGGTAAACCAACTCGCAAAGCAGCAAGCTTAGCACGCTGGAAATGCTAAGATGAACGATATGACAATCGAAACCGCTAGAGAACTAGCAACTCACGCTAATGATATTGTGCATTTACAGGCTGATATGGATAAAATGGTTCAAGAAATGTCTGAGATAAAAACAGCTATCCAAAGCATTGAAAAAACGCTATCTGAAGCTAAAGGTGGCTGGAAAACTTTGGCAGCTATCGGTGGGTTTGTAAGTGTTTTGACTGGCGTAGCCGGTTTTATTGCAGGGTATTGGGGGGATAAATAATGCCTAGTACATCTAAGAAACAACATAATTTTATGGCTGCTATAGCCAAAAACCCAGCCTTTGCTAAAAAGGTTGGAATTAAACCCTCAGTTGGGGAACATTTTTTAACCGCCGATAAAGGCAAAAAATTTAGGAGTGGTGGCATGGCTAAGAGCGATATGAAAGAAGACATGAAAATGGATAAGTCTCAGGACAAAGCCATGATTAAAAAAGCTGTTGGTATGCACGATAAGCAACAACACGGTGGTAAGAAAACTAGCTTGGCTACCCTTAGAAAAGGCGGTATGGCTTGTGCACCTAAGAAGATGGCTCGTGGCGGCGGTATTGAGACCAAAGGCAAAACTAAAGGCACAATGATTAAGATGAAGAACGGTGGGAGCTGCTAATTATGGCTAAGTCACCAGACCAAATCGTAGCGGATAATGACCGCAAACAAAACGAAGAAGATTTAGATTTACCTCGTCGTGCTGGCGAAGCCGTTGTTAAAGGCGCTAAGGCTGCTAAAGACTTTGTAGTTGATGCCGCTACTAATAGCTTTCCAGTAAAAACTATTCGCGCTATGAAAGATAGGTACGATGCTTCACAAATGCCTGTAGAGAAAAAAGCTAAAGGTGGTTCTATTTCTTCAGCATCTAAACGTGCTGATGGCTGTGCAATTCGTGGAAAAACGAGGGCTTAATCATGGCTAAAGCACCTAATCCTAATCAAGGCGGATTTGATTTTGGCGATATTGAAGAAATCAACTTAAAAGAAAACGCTGATAAAGCTCGTCAAAAAGCTAAAGATTTTTATACTTCCGATCCCGAATACGCTAAAAAGATGGAGCAACGAGAAGAGGCTAAAAAGCAAGATGAGCGTATGCGTGAAATAGTTAAAGAAAAAGCTACTAAAAAAGCGGCGTTAGCTCAATCGTCTATGATCTCTCCGGGTGGTAACACAACCGCAGCAGGGCGTGGTACAGCTTATGGTGGTGGGGATTTAGAAAAAGGTATGCAAGGCGGACGTATGAAAAAGCCATCTTATAAAGCGGGTGGTAAAGTATCTAGTGCTTCTTCTCGTGGCGATGGCTGTTGTGTTAAAGGTAAAACTAAAGGTCGTATGGTATGAGAGCTTCTCGTGGGATGGGCGCTATAGCCCCTTCTAAAATGCCAACGGCTAAGAAAAAAGCTCGTAGGGATAACACCGACTTCACTCAATACGCTGAAGGCGGAGAGGTTTGGGATAAACCAAATCCGGCAAAAAAACATAAAAAACTAACCCCAGCTAAAAAAGCAGCAGCAAAAGCGTCAGCTAAAGCGGCGGGGCGTCCATACCCAAACCTAATAGACAATATGAAAGCGAGTAAAAAATGAACTTTGCAATCAGTTGGGTACTAAATCTTTTTAAAAAGCCCGAAGTAGAGATTACTTTTGACAAGGCTGAAATTAAACCTGTAGAGGCTTGGCCTTTCCCTGCAGAATCAAAACCAGCAAAAAAACAAGTAAAAAAAGCTACTACTCGCAAACCAGCAGCTAAAAAGATTGTAAAAAAAAAGGCTAAGTAATGACCACATCTGGCACTGCTACATTTAATTTAAACCTCAACGAACTAGTTGAAGAGGCGTATGAGCGTGCCGGGTTAGAGCTGCGTGACGGTTATGACATGCGTACTGCAAGGCGTTCTTTAAATTTGCTTACTATTGAATGGGCAAATAAGGGGATTAACTTGTGGACTATAGAAGAAGGTCAAATTGCAATGGTTACGGGTCAAGCTACCTATGACTTACCTATAGACACAATCGACCTTTTAGACCAAGTTATCCGCACTAACGCAGGTAGCCAGCCTAACCAAACCGACATCAATATTAATCGCATTTCTGAGTCTACTTATGCAACTATTCCTAATAAACTAGCTCAAGGACGCCCTATTCAAGTATGGATTAATAGACAGTCTGGGGCTACAGAGCCTGTTAGTGGTGTTGCTTACCCCCAGATTAACGTCTGGCCTACGCCTAATGACCCCGGTAGTCAGTATGTATTCGTTTATTGGCGCCTACGCCGCATCCAAGATGCTGGTAATGGGGTAACTACCCAAGACATTCCTTTCCGCTTCCTGAACGCTATGGTTGCCGGATTAGCCGTATATATCGCTATGAAGAAGCCTGAAGTTAGTAACGACCGCATTATGATGCTAAAAGGGGATTATGAAGCCCAGTTTGATTTAGCTGCCCAAGAAGATAGAGAAAAAGCAAGTATTAGGTTTGTGCCACGTACGCTTTTTTATTGAGGTAAACCATGCCTACTAAATTCGCATCGGGTAAAAACTCTATTGCCGAATGTGATCGGTGTGGACAAAGGTATAAGTTAAAAGAGTTAAAGAAACAGGTACTTAAGACTAAGATATATAATATCAAGGTATGCCCTACTTGTTGGGACCCGGATCAGCCACAGTTGCAATTAGGTATGTATCCAGTTAATGACCCACAAGCAGTGCGAGAACCTAGACCAGATGTTAGCTATCAGGCTTCAGGAATTGACAGTTTAGGTAACGTATCGGGTGGTAGTCGAGTATTTCAATGGGGTTGGAATCCTGTTGGCGGAGCAAGTAGTTTTGATGCAGTTTTAACCCCGAATTATTTAGTAACAATATGTGTAGTAGGCACAGTAACAATAACAACTTAGGAGTAAATTATGACATTCAAATCAGGTGCTGGTGGCATTGAGAAAAAAGGCAAAACTGTAGGTAAAAACTATGGTGATTCAGGCCCTACAGCTAAAATACAAAATGGCCCCATTAAAAATGGTGTAGGCAAAACTAACGCTAATATGAAGTCTATGGGTCGTAACCTGGCTAAAGTAGCAGCTCAAAGAGGTCGTTAATCATGGCTAAATTTTCTATGAAACAAGGCGGTAAAGAAGTTGGTTCGGCTTCTGTATACGCTCAGCCACACGGTGTTACTACAGGTAAAATCGGTTATCAGACAGACCCAAACTCTATGAGCGCAGTTGAGTCTACTCCCGGTGGTATGCCAGCTAAGCGTGTAAGCGCAGGTAATCCAGCACGCGATGGCGTTAAAACTGATGGTGTTAAACAACGCGGATCAGGTGCTGCTACCAAAGGCTTTACTTCTCGTGGTCCAATGGCTTAAGGGTTATCCCTAATGAACTACACTGAACTTGTTGCAGCTATTGAAGCCTATGCAGAAAACTATGATTCTGCGGTAGGCGGCTTTGTAGAGAATATTCCTGTGTTTGTACAAAATGCAGAACAGCGCATTTATAACACGGTGCAGTTACCTTCACTTAGAAAAAATGTAACGGGCACAGTTACTGCAGGTAATAAGTATCTATCTGCGCCAAACGATTATCTAGCTACTTACTCTTTAGCCGTTATTAATGCTAATGGGTCTTATAGTTATTTACTTAATAAAGACGTAAACTTTATTCGCGAAGCATATCCAACTCCAACAGATACTGGTACGCCGTATTATTATGCTTTGTTTGGACCGCAATATACATACCCTACAGAATTAAGTTTTCTTTTAGGACCAACACCCGACGCTAATTACAGCGTAGAAATGCACTATTTCTATTACCCAGAATCTATTGTTACTGCTGGTACTAGCTGGCTTGGCGATAACTTTGATTCTGTTTTATTGTATGGCGCCTTAATGGAAGCTAATACTTATATGAAATCAGATGCTGATACTGTTTCGTTATATAAAGGGCGTTACGATGAAGCTTTAGCTCTATTAAAACGCCTTGGAGATGGTTTAGAACGTCAAGATGCTTATAGAAGTGGGCAAGTAAGGATTAAAGTAACATGACAATCCAACAAGGTCAATGCACGGTATTTAAACAAAACTGCCTAAGCGGTAAGGAAAACTTTACCTCCACTGGGACTACTTATGTTTATAAGATTGCTTTATATACGGCTAATGCGGATTTATCTTACGCAACGACTATATATACGACTTCTAATGAAGTCAGCGGTACGGGTTATACGGCGGGTGGCAAAGTTTTAGTCCCTACTACGCCAACTAGTTTAAACCAAACAGCCTATGTGTCTTTTGCCAATGTTACTTGGACTGGAGCTTCCTTTACATGCCGTGGAGCGTTAATATATAATTCTACGACTGGCGCTGCTGTTGCGGTGCTAGATTTTGGCAATGATAAAACAACAACTAGTGCATTTACTGTAACATTCCCTACAAACACCGACACAACCGCAATTTTGCGATTAACCTAAGAGGAAACAATGACAACAGAATCATCAGTATTTTCTGAAGCTCCACAGGTAAACATCAACAATGTTCGCCCATTAGAGAAAGATTTATACAAAATGATGTGGAGTAGACCTGAATATCGGGTTGTTGCTCCAGGCGAACATATTGTTCACGAATTTTTAGCTCAAGCTAAACCACCTAAAGGAGCTTCGGTTATTGACCTAGGCTGCGGTACTGGACGTGGTTCTTTGAATCTAGCGTTCTTTGGCGGACTAGATGTAACTATGGTTGACTTCGCTGATAATTGTCTAGACGAAGATATTGTCCCAATGCTGGAAACTCAAAGCCATGTAATGCGCTTTGTAGAAGCAGATTTAAAAGACCCCTTGCCAGTTAAAGCGGCTTATGGGTTTTGTACTGATGTAATGGAGCATATCCGCCCACATCTAGTAGACCAAGTAATTGATAACTGCCTAGAGGCTTGCCAGCACGTATTTTTTCAAATTGCTACCGAAGATGACGTAATGGGTGAATTAGTGGGTCATAAGCTCCATTTAACTGTACGTCCTTATTCTTGGTGGTTAAAGAAGTTTAATGATCGTGGCTGTGTAATTCATTGGTCTAAAGAAACTGATGGTTATTGTATGTTCTACGTAACCGCTTGGATTAGCGGTAATGATATTGTAGATCACGGAGTCCTTAATACAGACGAAGAAAAGATTAAAGAGAACGTAGCCCACAATATCCAACGGGGTTTTCAGCAAGTAGAGCCTCATCCTACCAATGATGTAGATGTAATGATTGTTGGCGGTGGACCTTCTTTAGCTCAAAATATCGAGGAAATTAGACGTTTGCGGGCATCAGGCGTAAAACTAATCACCATTAACGGTGCTTATCAGTATTGTATTGATAACGGCATTATTCCTTCAGCTATGATCATGGTTGATGCTAGACCGTTTAATAAGCGTTTTGTTGAGAATGTTATTGACGACTGCAAATATTTTATTGCTTCACAGTGCGATCCTTCTGTTTTTGATGGTTTACCAGCAGACAGAACCTACATCTGGCACACAAGTGCGGATATAATTAATGATATTCTGGCAAAAGAGTACAAAAATTGGTGGTCAGTTCCTGGAGGTTCTACGGTACTTCTAAGAGCTATCCCTTTGTTTAGGATGCTAGGATTTAAACGTTTTCATATTTTTGGATGCGATTCTTGCCTTGACGGGGATACGCACCATTCTTATGAGCAAAAAGAAAACGATGGGCAGTTAGTAGTACCTGTGAATGTGGGTGGTAAGATTTTCTATTGCCACGCATGGATGGTCTCACAGGCGCAAGAATTCATCGACTTGATTAAAATGCTTGGAGATGAAATTGAACTAGAAGTGTATGGTGGGTTACTTCATCATATTTTGAAAACTGGCGCATCATACGCTGATTTACAGGAGATTTAAAATGGCTGCAACCGCATGGCAACTTTATAACTACGCCAAAAGATACATTGGCAACGGAACAATTACACTAGGTGCTGGTGTAGTTAAAATGGTACTAGCTCGTACCTCAAGTAATGCTTCAACATTTACTATTAGTACATATGCTCAGTTGACGGCAGAGATTTCTGCTACAGGTGGATATATTTCTGGTGGTAGAAACCTTGTACCTGCAACGGCACAATGGACTGTTGGTGCATCTGCAAAACAAATGAAATTCACAATGTCTTCTATTGGCTTAGCATTTACAGCCTCTGGTGCATCGTTGACTAACATTCGTTATGCTGTATTGCGTAATTCAACTGGCGCTGGCGCTGGTAAGTTGATTTGCTTCTGCCAATTATCTTCTGCCCAGTTCACAGTAACTTCACCAAATACACTAACAGTATTACCAGCAGCAACAGGAATCTTTACTCTCACCTAGGAGTAGTTTATGGCTCTTGTCTTAGCAGATAGAGTCCAACAAACAGGTACGGCTAACACAACTGTTAGCTTTACCTTAAGCGGTTCTGTAACTGGATTTCAGAGCTTTACTGCTGGCGTTGGCAATGGTAATACGACTTATTATGCCGCTTATGATGCTTCTGGAAATTGGGAAGTAGGATTAGGCACGTATTCCACCACAGGACCAACGCTTACTAGAACCACAATTTACGCATCAAGTAACTCTGGGTCAGCGGTTACTTTCTCAGGTACTGTTAACGTATTTGTTACTTATGCTGCAACTAGGTCTGTTTATCAAGATGACACTAGTCTTGTAACCGTGCCTTCTTTGGCGGCTACAGCATCTGTTACAGCTTCAGGAAATAAGGGGGCTATTTCTTATGGTACTTTGGGATATTCAGATACCAACATCTTAGCGTCTTACCAATCAAGTGTAGCTGGTTATAACCAAATAGTGCTGCAGAATACTTCCAATAACGCTGCCGCATCTGCCAATTTTAATATTTCAAACAATGCTGGAACAGCCACCACAAACTATGGTGAGTTTGGCATCAACTCGTCAACTTTTACAGGATCAGGTGCATTTAGTGCAGCAGGAACGACTTATTTAGCTTCTGCGTCTACTGACCTTGCTATTGGCACTTATGGCTCAAATGCTATTCATTTTGTAGTCAATAACGGCGCTACTGATGCTGCAACTATTTCTAGTGCTGGTCTTTTAACTGCCAATAGCTTTGCTTCATCTTCTGCGGCAATTACTGGCGGCTCAATTAATAACACTACTATTGGTGCGTCAACAGCAAACACTGGAAAATTTACAACATTAGAATGTACATCGGTTACTGATGCAAGTTCATTGGCTAGAAATTCTGGACAAACAGCTAACGTAACCATTAATAACACGACCACTTATACAACGGGTGGTGTTACATTAGCATCACAAAGTGCCGCAACAGGTTCTGTTTGGCGGGTTCGTGCTTTTGGTCAATATACCGCTGCATCTTCAGGTACTGCTAGAACTGCAAGAGTTGCCTGTTTTTGGGGTGCAACACAGCTTACTGCTATTACTTCTACTGTATTAACTTCAACAGCTCAAACAACTCAATGGCAATGTGAATTTACTTTAACAGCGTCTTCTGCAACGGCTATCTGGACTGCTGGTACTTTTTTAAACAGAGTAGGTTCTACAACTGCTTTAGCAATAGATAATGCTACTCCCGCTTCTACAGGAAGTTTAACAACAACATCAACCCTTGATTTAAGATTCTCAATGTCTAGTGCAACCCCTGCAGATTCTTGGATTATTCAATCAGTAACTTTAGAAAGATTGGAATAATTGTGCCAACTTTTAATGTTACCGCTCCTGTTGGGAGTCGCTGGGTAGTTCTGTAATGTTTTCGGGTTCTTCGTTTTCGGGCGCTCCGTTTTCATCAGCGGATACCCCAGTTGCAAATACAAGCATACAGCCAGCAACAGGCTCAATAACCTTTGTAAGTGCAGTACCAAGTATTCTTCTCAGTACATCAATTACCCCTGCAGTAGGCTCAATAACAGCCAGTGGAGTTGCACCAAGTATTGTTCTTGGCACAGTGATTACTCCCACATATTTAAGTGGCTGGGGTTATGGTGGTTGGGGATCAGGCGGCTGGGGTCAAGGCGAACAAGTACTAGCTACCGTATCAATAGCAAGTACTGCACCGACTGTTACAGTTTCTTCGTTAACAGGATTTGTTACACCTCCTTCTGGTGCTTTAACTTTTGCTGGGTATGCGCCAACCGTTCCTAAACTTATCGCACCATCTGTTGGTGCTGTAACACTTTCTGGCAATGCTCCAACCGTTTTACAAAACATCATTATTACTCCTGCAGTAGGTTCAATTACTGCAACGGGTGTAGCGCCAAGTCTTCAGACAAATACGTTCTTAACCCCAACGATTGGAAGTTTAATACTTCAAGGGTTAGCCCCAACCGTATTAAGAGGCACAATAGTTACCCCAGCAGTAGGTGCAGTAAGTTTTGGTGGTCTTGCGCCATCGTTATTTAGGGCTACTTTTGTTGTACCGTTGGTAGGTTCCACCTCATTCTCAGGAAATGCTCCAACTGTTTTACAAAACACAGTTATTACTCCTGCTACAGGAAGCCTTAACCTTCTCGGCATTGCCCCCAGCTTATTTAGACAAACATATATTGCACCATCTGTAGGTGCTTTAGTTTTTGCTGGTATAGCCCCCACCTTATCTAGAAATACTTTTGTAACACCCAATACAGGCGCAGCTACATTCTCAGGTGTTGCACCAAGTTTATTAAGGCAAACCCTCGTAACACCAACTGTAGGTGCTTTAAATTTTAATGGTATAGCGCCTAGCCTATATAGCAATAATTTTGTAACGCCAAGTACGGGTACATTAGTCTTTACTGGCGCAGCCCCAAACATATTTACAGGAATTTTAATCTCCACTGTAACTGGAGCAGGTACATTCTCAGGTGTTGCGCCAAGTTTATTTAGACAAACCTATGTAACACCAACTGTAGGTTCTTTAACTTTTAACGGCGTAGCACCTAGCCTATATAGAAATACTCTTGTAACGCCCAATACTGGCGCAGTTACATTCTCAGGTGTTGCGCCAAACTTACTAAGAGAAACCTTTGTAACGCCAACCGTAGGTACCTTAACATTTACTGGCATAGCGCCAAGCCTATATAGAAATACATTTGTCACTCCAAGTACGGGCGCACTGGTTTTTGCTGGTATAGCGCCAAGCCTTCGTATAGATTATTTTATAACGCCATCTGTTGGCGCATTAAATTTTGCTGGCATAGCGCCAAGTTTGTTAAGGCAAACCTATATAACCCCTACTGTTGGAACGTTAAGTTTTGTTGGAATAGCACCAAGCTTATTAAGCCAGACTTTTATAACTCCTTCTGTAGGCTCTCTAGGATTTACAGGACAGCTACCCGCAGTAATTCAAAACAATATTGAAAACCCAGCAGTGGGGGCATTAACATTTGCTAGTGATGCGCCTACCGTAGTTGTAGGAAAAATAATTACCCCTACTGGCGGATCTGAAATTATCGGTGGTGTGCCTAGTGTTGTTACCACTGGGTTTGTAAGCCAACCAAATGCAGGTGCTGGAGTATTTGCAGGAATAGCGCCAAATGTTGTTCAAGGAAACATTGAAAACCCTATAACAGGCGCTTTAGTTTTTACGGGAGCAGCGCCCAGTCTTAATACAAACATATTAATTACTCCAAATACAGGTTCTTTAGTATTTTCTGGCACAGCACCAAGTTTATATAGAAACACTTTTATAACACCTGCTGTTGGTAGTTTAAACTTTACTGGTGCAGCACCAAGCCTAGCTACCGCCACATTTATAACACCTAATACTGGTTCGGCAAACTTTGCTGGTGCAGCTCCTAGCTTATTAACTGGAACTTATATTACCCCTACCTATTTGTCTGGCTGGGGTATTGGTCCTTGGGGTTCGGGTGGTTGGGGTCAAGGCGTTCAAGTTCTAGCCACCTTAACAATAGCTAGTGATGCGCCGACTGTTTCAGCTACAAGATTTGTTACTCCTGCTACGGGGTCTTTGAATCTTGTTGGATACGCACCGACAGTCAATCTAAGTGCTGTTCTTACTCCAGCTACAGGTAGCCTCACTTTTGTAGGCAATGCCCCTAGCACAGTAACAAGCGTAGTAATAACTCCTAATGTTGGGTCTTTAACTTTTGTAGGTCAAGCTCCGTCTACATTAAGCGGGGTTGTAGTTACACCCAACACAAACGCTTTGGTGTTTGCTGGGTCAGCTCCTAACGTATCTAGCAGTATCACGCCCGCAACTGGGGCTTTAACATTCGCTGGTTTTGCTCCTACTCTAGCAACTAATACTTTTGTTATCCCCAATACTGGTGCGTTGGTTATCACTGGCTCTGCACCCAATGTATCAAGAAGTATTACACCAAACACAGGTGCTTTAACATTTACTGGCGTAGCCCCTACTCTAGCAACCAACACTTTTGTTACCCCCAATACAGGCGCTTTAAATTTTGCTGGTGTAGCCCCTGCTGTATCTAGAAGTGTTACCCCCAATGTAGGCTCGCTGGTATTTACTGGTATAGCCCCAACTTTAGCCACAAATACATTTATTACGCCTAACACAGGTGCTTTAACCCTTGCGGGTGTGGCACCTAGCGTATCAAGAAGCATCACTCCTTCTGCTGGGTCTTTGGGCTTTACAGGTCAAACTTCAACTGTAATACAAAATGCCATAACCACGCCTAATGCAGGTTCT
>Ga0114979_10001895_pt1 | contig 14106 bp, 13 predicted proteins | sample S_140625_EF_Meta_FD_87315 | JGI IMG/M metagenome (GOLD analysis project Ga0114979, IMG submission 87315) | Freshwater microbial communities from Lake Simoncouche, Canada to study carbon cycling - S_140625_EF_MetaG | ecosystem: Environmental > Aquatic > Freshwater > Lake | place: Lake... | reverse complement strand
CTAAAAAAATGAATAGTCCTAAATTTTTACGTAACATAGTTTTGTATTTGTTTATAAAGATAGAGCAAAGCTAGTACCAAACTTGTTTTATGACGGAAAGTCCTGACAAAAAGAACCCTCCCCAAAGCTGGGAAGGGTTATAATTAACAAGTTCTTATAAATTATGAACTCAAATTCGAATGCTTAGGCTTTAATTGCAGCAATACCTGGCAAAATTTTACCTTCAAAATATTCTAACAAAGCGCCGCCACCTGTACTTACATAACTTACTTTGTCATTGAAACCAAACTGATTCACGGCTGACACACTGTCGCCACCTCCTACTAAACTAAAAGCACCTTTCTCGGTCGCTTCGGCTACTGCTTCAGCAATCGCTTTGGTTCCAGCTTGGTAATTAGACATTTCAAACACACCCATTGGACCATTCCATAAGATGGTTTTACTAGCTAAAATCACTGCTTTAAAATTCTCTCTTGATGCTTCCCCAATATCCAATCCCATCCAACCGTCTGGAATAGACATGCTTTCACAATTTTTTCTTTCTGTGTCATTGGAGAAAGCAGTGGTGATGATATTGTCCATCGGCAAATGAATCTGCACGCCTTTTGCTTTTGCCTTAGCCAAAATTTCTAAAGCGAGTGGCATACGATCGTCTTCGCAAATGGATGTTCCAATGGAACCACCCTGCGCTTTAAAGAAAGTATACGCCATTCCACCGCCAATAATGATATCGGTAGCGCGCTCTAATAAGTTTTCAATGATTAAAATTTTATCTGACACTTTCGCGCCACCAATGATGGCAGTGAAAGGTTTTTGTGCTTCGTGCAATACTTTCTCTGCACTCACTACTTCTGCTTCCATTAGGTAACCAAAAGTTCTATTTTCTTTTGAAAAATATTGTGCAATGATGGCAGTAGAAGCATGTGCTCTGTGCGCTGTACCAAAAGCATCATTCACATAGACATCTCCTAGTTTTGCTAATTTTTCTGCAAATGCTGCGTCGCCTTTTTCTTCTTCTTTATAAAATCTTAGGTTCTCTAATAACAATACCTGGCCTGCTTTTAAAGCTGCTGCTTTATTTACGGCGTCTGCACCAATGCAATCATCTGCAAACTGCACCTCCTTCCCATCTAGTAATTCAGACAAATGCGCCACTACATGTTTTAAAGAATATTTTTCGGTAGGGCCATCTTTAGGTCTACCCAAATGGCTCATTAAAATAACACTTCCGCCGTCTTGTAAAATTTTATGGATAGTTTTTACAGTTGCACGCATACGTGTGTCATCTGTAATTTGAAATTGCTCATTTAAGGGCACATTAAAATCTACACGAACCAGGGCTTTTTTGCCCTCGAAAGAAAAATCTTTAAAAGAACTCATAATTTTTATTTGTAATCGTTTATAATTTTTTACTAATTCTTAGCAACTGAATAAAAATGCCCCCGAATTTCGGAGGCATTGTGTATCTAAATTGACTTATTTTATTTTGCTTGCGAAATATTTCACTGTTCGCACCAACTGACTCACATAGCTCATTTCATTATCGTACCAAGCTACCGTTTTAACCAATTGTACATCACCTTGCGTCATCACTTTAGTTTGAGTAGCATCAAATAATGAACCGTATGAAATCCCAATGATATCAGAACTTACAATCTCGTCTTCTGTATAACCAAAAGATTCATTCGCTGCTGCTTTCATAGCTGCGTTTACTTCTTCGGCAGTTACTTTCTTAGATAAGATAGTCGTTAATTCAGTTAAAGAACCAGTGATGGTTGGAACGCGTTGTGCAGATCCATCTAATTTACCTTTTAAACTAGGCAATACTAAACCAATTGCTTTTGCAGCACCTGTTGTGTTAGGAACGATATTTGCAGAAGCTGCTCTTGCTCTTCTTAAATCATTTTTTGGATGCGGACCATCCAAGGTATTTTGATCATTGGTATATGCATGCACGGTCAACATTAAACCAGTCACGATACCAAATTGCTCTTCTAAAACTTTTGCCATTGGTGCTAAACAGTTAGTGGTACAAGATGCACCAGAGATCACTGTTTCTGAACCATCAATAATTTCATGGTTGGTGTTGAATACCACTGTTTTCATTTCGCCAGTTGCTGGAGCAGAAATCACTACTCTCTTAGCACCTGCTTTAATATGTAATTCTGCTTTTTCTTTATCTGTAAAAAATCCAGTAGACTCAATCACTACATCCACATCATGTGCGCCCCAAGGAATTTGAGCTGGATCTCTTTGTGCATATATTTTAACAGCATGGCCATTTACCACCACTGCATCTTCAGTTGATTTTACTTCTGCATCAAAACGACCTTGAGCACTATCATACTTTAATAAATGAGCTAAAGCAGCTGGTGAAGTAAGATCATTGATAGCTACTACTTCGATTCCAGGTGTATTGTAAATTTGACGGAAAACTAAACGTCCGATTCGGCCAAAACCGTTGATTGCGACTTTTACTGAGCTCATTGTATTCGATTTATTTTTTAATAGAGATGCAAAGATACAATCCTTTTAAAAAAAGCACTAAAAAAAATATCTTAAATAAGCACTGATGAGTCCCTATTGACAAGGATTGCGACAAACCTTGTTTGATTGATATGGACACAAACCTTTGCGCTAGCCAAGCAGGTTGAACATCTAATTTCAAAAATCATCAAAAAAATGACAAAATTGTTTGGCAGTAAAGGCTTTGAGACCTATTTTTGCGACCCTAATAACCTAGATGACCATGGAGCGTTCGACTAAGGGTTAGGTCACCTCCCTTTCACGGAGGTAATACGGGTTCGAATCCCGTACGCTCTACAAAGCCTATCACAAAGTGATAGGCTTTTTTGTTTCGAGGATGTGTCGAAAGCTCGCTTTCGTAAACAGACGAGGAGCAAAAAAGCCAAAAGCAAACGAAGTTTGATTTTGAAAGGCTTTGGGTAAGGAGCCCTCTTGGGATGACGTTTGAGCAAAGCGAAAACGACAGTCCCGAAGGATCAATGCCGAGGAAGACAATGCGCAGCATTGGCCATCCCTGCTTTGGGTAAGGAGCCCTCTTGGGATGACGTTTGAGCGTAGCGAAAACGACAGTCCCGAAGGATCAATGCCGAGGAAGACAATGCGCAGCATTGGCCATCCCGGCTTTGGGTAAGGAGCCCATTTGGGAAGTCGGCTTCGCCGACACTAGGTTTTTAGCGTATTTCCCGAAATTTTATAATTAAAACAAATAAGTATAATACAGTTTAATTAATAATAATTACCTTTGGCGTAAGTATCGTAAAACGTTAGTATGATACTTAGTTTTGGAAATAAAGAAACCCTAAAGATTTGGAATGGTGATCAATCCCTGAAATTACCTGTAAACATTCAAGAGATAGCAAGAAGGAAATTAAGAATGCTACATAGATCAGAGAACTTAGTGGACTTAACTATCCCGCCTTCTAACCACTTGGAGAAATTAAAAGGTTATTTGTCAGGATACTATTCCATCAGAATAAATAATAGATGGAGAATTATTTTCATCTGGAGTAATGAAAATGCAGAAGAGGTTGAAATTATTAACTACCATTAAATAGACTCTATGAAAAAATTAAAAAACATACACCCAGGAGATGTCTTAAAAGAAGAATTTCTTACCCCTTTAGGAATAAGTGCTTATAGACTATGCATGGATATTGGAGTACCTCAAACAAGAATATCTGAAATACTAAAAGGGAATCGAAGTATAACTGCTGACACTGCTTTGAGACTTTCAAAATACTTTGGAAATACCCCAAACTTCTGGCTAGGCCTTCAAAACGATTTTGACATTGAAGAAGAACTATTAATAAAAGGATCTGACCTAAAGCTTATTAAAAGATATTCGCCTAACTAAATTATTAAATCATTAGATATTAAACTATATTTATTTACGACACAATTCAAAAAATCAGCCATGAAAATAAAGTGCTCCATCATTTTAAGTTTGCTATGCATCAATTGTCTTCAAGCACAAACCATCGACCCATGGAAAATCAGTGCTAAAAATTGGGACACAAAAAATTATTATGGCGCAACTGTTGCCAATGGAATGATTGGCGTGGTGTCGTCTCAAGATCCATTTAAAGTAAAGGATGTCATATTAGCTGGTGCCTATGATTTATATGGCAGAGGCAGGGTGAGTAATTTTTTGAGGAGTTTTAATTTATTAAACATGCAAGTGCGCATTGATGGCGCAGAAATGCAGGCAAATAATGTTCAAGAAATGACTCAAAGCTTGAACATGAAAGAGGCAAGCTTTACAACAAGTTTCGAGTATGGTGATAAAGCTACCATAAGCTATACCTATTATGCATTAAGACAATTACCATTCACGGTGTTGATGGATGTGGTGATTACGGCGAAAAAAGATATTGAACTGGGCGCTTCAAGTGTGATGGAAGCACCAGATGCATTAAAAGAAGTTCAAAACTATTACAACGAAATTGATCGTCCACATGTAGTGATTAGTCTACTCACTTCTGCTGCTAAAAGTCCGACTGGCAAACTCACGATGTGCGCTTCCAATACTTTTTTATTTAGTGAACCACATGGTGCTGAGCCAAGAGTGATTCATGAAATGTGGGATAACAATATGCACTTGATGAAGTTTTCAAAAAAAATGAAAGCAGGTACCAAATATAATTTTTCAATTGCTGGAAGTTCAATCACATCTGCACACCATGACGACCCTTTAAATGAGGCTGAAAGATTAACCATTTTTGCAAAACTAGAGGGAAGAGAAAGATTGATTCTACATCATCAATCGGCTTGGGCGGATTTATGGAAAAGTGATATTCGCATTGAAGGAGATGATCAAGCACAACAAGATATCAGAAGTATGCTGTATCATTTATATTCATTTGTTCGTCCTGGATCCAATTTGAGTCCCTCTCCGATGGGCTTATCAGGACTGGGTTACAATGGACACGTATTTTGGGATACCGAATTGTGGATGTATCCTCCATTGTTATTGTTGCAACCAGAAATGGCTAAGTCGATGATTCAATATCGTTTTGATAGATTAAACGCTGCAAAAAGAAATGCATTTAATCATGGATTTAAAGGCGCTATGTTCCCATGGGAAAGTGCAGGCTCTGGCGTGGAAGAAACACCAGTCTGGGCTTTGAGTGGCCCTTTTGAACACCATATTACAGCTTGTGTGGGATTCGCAGCTTGGAATTACTACTTAGTCACTCAAGATAAAGCATGGTTGAAAGAAATTGGTTGGCCATTGTTAAAAGAAACTGCAGATTTTTGGGCTAGTAGAGTGGAAAGAAAAGGCCCTGGAAGATTTGAAATTAATAATGTGGTTGCAGCAGATGAGTGGGCAGAAAATGTAGATAACAATGCATTTACAAATGCAGCGGCGATTGCCAATTTAGAAGCAGCAAATAAAGCAGCAGCAATCCTAGGATATCCGCAGCAAGAAGATTGGGCGGTCGTTGCAAAAAACATTCCCATTTTGACGATGCTCGATCAAAACGGTGCAAAAATTACACAAGAACATGCTACCTATAAAGGCGAGGGCATCAAACAAGCAGATGTGAATCTTTTAGCCTTTCCTTTAAAAACAATTACAGATAAGGCTCAAATAAAAAGAGATCTGGACTATTATTCAGTGAGAGTGCCAAATCAAGGAACGCCTGCGATGACCCAAGCAATTTTTGCTTTATTATATGCAAGATTAGGAGAGACAGAAAATGCATATCTTTTTTTCAAAGATGCGTATCAACTTAATTTGAATCCACCCTTTAGAGTAATTGCTGAAACGAAAGGAGGAACAAACCCCTATTTTGGAACAGGTGCTGGAGGGATTTTACAGTCGATGCTCATGGGATTTGGTGGTCTTGACATTTCCGAAAAAGGTGTTATACAATTGCCTACTAAGCTCCCTGCAAAATGGAAGAAATTAGAAATAACTGGTGTGTTAGGGAAAAACTATATCGCCCAATAGGATTGGATAGAGTTGTTAAGATAAAAGGATCTATCTAAAACTTGCGCGATGAATCCTGTCATTCAGGGATTTCCCAATACCAATTTCAGGGAATTTTTCAATAATGATGCAGTCCAAATCCATGTCATCTAAATCGTACATGGACTTGTATAAATTAGCACTTGCTTCTTCAAGGTCTGCTGTTAAAGATAAATTGATGCAAGTCGTAATTGGTTGATTAAACTCCTTTTTACCTAGTGTAAGTACCCCAATATTCAGGTTTGAATTTTGATGAATAAAATTAGATATACAATCTACAATTTGAAACCTTGTTCTTGGCGCGTAATGCATTGGCGACATACCAGGCGTAGTTACTTTTTCGGTTTTTATTGCAAGCACCTTTGATTTACCAGCAATAAATTCTATTGCATCTACACTAATCGCACCTTGACGATAAATCACTGGTGTATTTTCATGAAACCCAACTATGGTGGACTCTATGCCTTTTGAACAAATATCTCCTTCTAAGATAACTGGCAGATCATCTCCAAAATAATCATGCACCATTTTTGAATTGGTTGGGCTAATTCTTGTGTATGGATTGGCACTTGGTGCCACCAAAGGAAAGTCCAATTGTTTTAATAAGGCTAAAGTCACTGTATGATTGGGGATTCTTACAGCTACCAAATGACTGCCAGAAGTGACACTATGAGGAATGATTGATTTTTTGGGCAAAAGTAAAGTCAAAGGTCCAGGCCAAAAAGCCTCAGCCAACAGCATCGCGCTAGGCGGTATTTCTTTAACAAATTTTATAACCTCATTAATGCAATGGGTATGGAGAATCAGGGGATTACAAGTGGGCCTATTTTTTAATTGAAAAATTTTATGAATAGCTTGCTCATTGAATGCACTACCAGCTAGACCATACACCGTTTCAGTAGGAATAGCTACAAGCTCACCTTGATTGAGCGCATTCACTGCATTTGATAGATTAGTTGTAATCATTTATAAAAACTTAAAAAATAAACCATATTTTTTTTCTTAAAAAACAAAATTCACTTAATTTTAATATAAATCTTTATATATCTTAATTATATTTGATATAAACTATTTTTATGAACTACACACTACATCAACTTAGGATTTACTTAATAGTCACTGAAACTTTGAGCATCACAAAGACAGCAGAAAAATTAAATTTAACGCAGCCTGCGATTTCAATTCAATTAAAGAATTTTCAGGATCAGTTTGATTATCCTTTGATCGAAATTATCAATAAAAAAATACAAGTAACAGGACTAGGAAAAGAAATTGCGATAGCAGCAGAAAGCATTATAAACGAAATTGATAACATCAATTACAAATCACAGAATTATAAAAACAAACTTGCTGGGCATCTAAAGTTTGCGATTGTTTCTACTGGTAAATATATCATACCCTATTTTTTAGCAGACTACTTAAAACAAAATAGTGGAGTTGATTTAACGATGGATGTAACAAATTACAGTAAAGTAGTTAGTAGTTTATTACAATACGAAATAGATTTTGCATTGATCTCCCATGATCCAGACAATATCAAATTTGAAAAATTTGATTTAATTAAAAATGAACTTTTCTTAGTTGGCAATAGCGCTATTAATACAACCTTAAAAGGAGGAAATACGCTGAATGATACCACTTTTATATTTAGAGAAGCCGGTTCTCGAACAAGACTAGTTATGGAAAATTTTATTTCAAAAAATAAAATTAAAATAAAAAAGAATATTGAGTTAACTTCAAATGAAGCAGTAAAACAAGCAGTCATTGCTGGTCTTGGATGGTCTATTATGCCTTTAATTGGAATCAGAAATGAAATTGAAAGCGGATTACTTAAAATTATTCCAATGAAAGGACTCCCTATTCAAACCACTTGGAGACTAATTTGGCTAAAGGAAAAAAGGTTATCTCCAATTGCAGAATCTTACCTTCAATATCTTGAAAAGGAAAAAGATGCTATTATAAAAAACTATTTTGCCCTTCCCAACCACCAATAAACTGGTAATCCTGAGGCAATTAAAGCCAAGCCCATCATTGCTTCAAAAGGCTGGTTGATCAGCGTCATGATACAAATGGTGATACAGAAAAGTAAAAACAAAATAGGCACGACTGGATAGCCAATGACCTTATAAGTTCTTTCCGCCTGCGGCACTTTGATTCTTAAATAAAGAAGTCCTACTGCTGTTGCAGCATAAAATAGGAAGGCTGCAAAAACGAGCATATCTGTTAATTGGTCAAAGCTTCCAGAGAATAACAAGAGGATTGCCCAAATTGCTTGAATAAACAAGGCCTTGTCTGGTGTATTGTATCTTGGATGCACCGATGCTGCTTGCTTGAAAAATGTCTTATCTCTAGCCATCGCATATAACATACGTGCCGACATTAAAATACTACTATTAGTTGAATTCATAGTAGTCACTAAAATCAAAGATGCAACAAGTACCATGCCAATTGTTCCACTCAGTTGACCAGCCAATTCTACTGCAGCAATTTTATTAGGTGTCGCATTCAATTGAATGAAAAAATCAATTGGCATGACATATAAAAAAACGAAATTGATCAGCACATATACCGCCATCACACCTAGTGTGCCTAATCCTAAAGCCAAGGGAAGATTGCGTTTTGGACTTTTTATCTCCTCCCCTATAAATGCGATATTATTCCAGCCATCATAACCCCAAAATGCACCTAAGCTAGCTAAAAATAGCGCCTTCATTAATGTCCAACCATTCATGTCTGCACTAAATCCAATTGCTGGAGTTGTAAGATGGGCGATACTCCCTTTATTAGAACCAAATCCAACAACTAAAAAAAATGCAATAGCAGCTAACATGGCATAGGTCAATACACTACTTAATTTTTCTGCAAATTGCACCCCTCTATAATTCAATAAGGTTAATAATAGTATTAATAATGCCGCCAATAGTTTAATAGATAAGTTTTCAAATACATGCAGCCCTAAAAAAGAAAGATCCGAATCCAAAACAGGCAATGGAAATAAACTATTTAAAGACTGCGCAAAAATATAGGCCAAGGCGCTAATCGAAGCAGTCTTGATCACTGCGAAACTTGCCCACCCATATAAGAAAGAAAAAAATCGTCCATAAATTTTTTGAAAATAATTGTATTCGCCACCAGAATTCGGATACATACTTACTAATTCTGCTGTACACAATGCCCCTGCAAGACTTACAATTCCTGCCATAAGCCAACATAGTAAAATCAACCAAGGGGTACCTAACTCCTGTGCCATGGGTGCAATTTTTTTAAACACCCCCGAACCTATGATCACACTAATCACTAAAAAGCTTGCCGCTCTCAGACCTAATTTAGGTTGTAATTGATTGTTTGAATTATTTATATTATTTGCCTGCACAATACAATTTTAAATTTTTGTAAAACCAAATCCAGCGGCATTATTAATGACCAAGCATCCATCCTGCACTTCAAATCCTCCAGTCACTAAATCTTCCATTAAATCAAAGCTGCCATCTAGATCGATGTATTTTGTATTAGGACAAGCATAAGCCATATGCAATGCTGCTGTAATACTAATGATACTCTCGTCATTGCAGCCCCAAAATAAATCAATGCCTGCATGTTGTGCGATCGTAGCAATTTCTTTTGCGCCAATAAGTCCACCACATTTCATCAATTTAATATTGTAAATACCAAATGCATGTTCCCCTGATGCAAATTGTAATGCTGCTTGAGGATCTTTCAATGCCTCATCAGCCGTTAAGCATTTTCTTGCTGCCGCGCTTAACTGCAATAAATCTTGTTCTTTACCAACTGGCAGAGGTTGCTCTATTAATTCTAATGGATAGGACGCTGTCTCTTTTAAGAATAATTTTAATTGATCTAAATCATATCCTTGATTGGCATCTACCCTTATGGTGTAGTCCTTGCCAAAGGAAGTATACAATGCTTTTATACGTTCAATGTCTTCATGCACATCCATCCCTGTTTTTACCTTGAATACTTTAAAACCCATCGCAGCATATTCCTTTGCTTCTTCTAAAGTTTCATCCAATCCTTTAATGCCAATCGTCATGGAAGTAGGCAATGCATTCATTTTTTGTCCGTAATAAGATGCAATAGATATACCTAAGTATTTACCAAAAGCATCGTGCAATGCAATATCAATGGCCGCTAAAGTGCCGGGCAGATGGGGGAATTGTAAATTAGATTCAAATATGATTTCTTGGAAATGGCGAATATCTCTTCCGACTAAATTTGCCACAAAAGAAGTATTCAAATTCGCTACGGTCTGTTCGGTTGTTTCCCCTACGACTTCCTCTGCAGGACTGCCAGAACCATAACCGATCATGCCATTGGCTAATTCAATTTCTAGAAAAGCTAATGCAACATCCGTAAATGTATTATAGGCGATTGTATAAGGCTTTTTTAAAGCCATCTTTTTTAGGTATGCTCTTACTGCTACTATTTTCATATTTCTAATGCATTAAGGCTTTTAGGATAGGGATGACAGGCGCCACACCTTCCTGTATTGGTAACAATACTGGCATGCCTAGGCTTGCTGTATATTCCTTTTGAAATGCATACGCTTCTTCGTCTGTGCAGTTCTCGGTATTTACAGCAACAGCGATCACTTTTGATCCTAGTTTTTGGATGATTTCAATTTCAGAGGCAACAGAAGGGATCTCACCCCAATGCGCTTCGTTGTCAAAATATTTTCTTTTAGGTGCAAAAATTAAAACCACCTGTTTAGCATTACCAGAAATCAATAATTCTAATCCACATGGACCACTTGGATTTCTTAATGAGGATTGTCCTTCTAAAAATAAAATATCGGGTTGCGTCTCCTTCCAACAACTTACAATAGCATGCTCTAATTCGCCAGAAACAAAATCATTTAAAGTGGAATCAAAAATAAAACCATATTGCCCGCCTTGCAACCAACCTGTTTGTCCTGTGTAAATCATTTCGGCCTTCATCCCTTCAGATATGCAAGCTTGTTTTAACATTCTAGCAGTGGTTCTTTTACCCATAGCACAGTCCATTCCTATCACAGCCACAATAGGTGCTGTAACATTAAAAATAGCCCCCTCCCAAAAATGTAAGTCTACTCTTGATTTTGGTTTTCTGACATCAATTAATTGCGCACCGGCACTTGCTGCTATGGCCACTAAATCGGCTTTATCATTCAAGTATTCATGTAAGCCATTCACCACTGAAATACCTTTTTTAACAGCCTCGTAAATTAAGGACAACATATTTTTAGGCAATATCCCTCCAACAGTCGCCACACCAATAATTAAAAAATCTACTTTTTCTAATGTTGCAATAGCCATTTCCATGGTTGCAAAAACAGGGATGCCTCTATGCTTGCCATCTAACAAAACACCTGCGTCTTTTCCTGCATTGGCTTCGCCATCTACTAGGCCAATAATATTAAAACGTTCGGTGCCCCTAATTAAACCATGTGCTGTCTTGGCATCTGAAGTCATTAACAAACCATCTGTTAATACAATTGCATTTTTCATTCCTTAATTTTATTACTTCTAAATACTTATTTTCTTTTAATCAATAAGCCTGGTTGTTTCCCAGTTGATTTTTGAGCTTGATACACAAGTGTTCCGTTTACCCAAACCATGTCTATACCAGTAGACAGTGCATGGCTATTTTTAATATTTGCTTGATCGATTACTGTATTTGGATCTAATAAAACCAAGTCTGCAAAATGACCAACTGCAATTCGACCTCGGTCTTTAAATCCAAAAAAGTCTGCAGACTGTCCTGTCATTTTATAAATTGCTTTTTCTATCGGCATCACTTTCTCTTCACGAACATATTTGCCCAGTACTCTTGTGAATGCACCATAACCTCTTGGATGCCCACCTGCATTGCCGTCTGAACAAATGATGGCTTCTGGCCATGCCATAAAAACTTTCACATCTTCCTCACTCATTGCTTTTCCAGCAATGGCTTCGATACCACCAGTGTAATTTGGATTGGCATTCTTAAAGTCTTCTGCGATTTTGATTAAACTCATTAATGCTTGTGCAGGACTTTCATTACGTTCAATACCAATTTCAGAAACAGTTTTGCCCTTATAGCTTGGAATAGGTGCAAACTGCATTAGGTAGGATGCGCTTGGATCAAATAATTGCTTAGTAGCCATTTCGGCACTCGCTAAATTATCAAAATCTTTTCCAGGAAATAAAACCCTTAAAGTTGAATTCCAAAACGTATAAGGATAAATATCTGCACTTATATTGATACCCTCTTTTCTAGCATCATCTAACTTCTTTAAAATCAAATTAGCAGTCCCCCAATTTAATTTATTGGCAATTTTAATATGCGATACTTGAACAGGCATTTTTGTTTGTCTGCCTATCTCTATAATTTCTTCGATCGCTTCGTCCATATGTAAGTCCTCACTTCTAATATGACTCGTGTACAATCCTTGATGCGCTGCAGTGACTTTTGCCAAATCAAGCACTTCTTGTTTACTAGAATAAAAAGAGGCTTCATATTCCAATCCGGTGGATAAACCTAATGAACCTTTCTCCAGTTCAGAAGCTAAAATAGATTTCATTTGGTCAATCTCCTTAGCAGTTGCGTTTCGATACAAATCATTTTCACCCATCGCAATTTCACGAAGGCTTGACTGCCCTGTATAGCTTGCCACATTGGACACCACAGGATTCGTTTGCATCCATTTTGTCAAGCTATCCATTGGATAACCATTTCCATCCTGTCCAATCACAATTGTTGTAATGCCTTGGCTGGAAGTGGATAGACCTCCTCTATTTTTATTGAGGTCCCCAAAATGATGACTATGTGAATCGATAAAACCAGGCGCTAAAATCTTCCCCTTGCCGTCAATGATTTGATCCATTTTATTGGGCTTCAAATTACCAATGGCTACAATCTTATAGCCAACAATTCTTACAGATGCATTGACAGCAGGCTTACCTGTCCCGTCCACTAATTGAATATTGGTAATGATGGTTCCTGACTGCGCTAGCACAGAAAGTTGTAAACCAATTGTCAAAATTGTTAAAATCAACCATTTAAATTTGACCATACAGATTGTGTTTGATCAAATTTACCCAATTTTAGGCCATTTTAACTGCCTTTTTTTAAACTATATTTGGTCTTTATTTAGATACTATGTGTTACGTTATAGGGATTAAAATACCCAAAAAACAAACGGTCAAAATAGGCGACAAAAAGATTGACCTTGACCCTATTGAGCTGCCTGCGCAATCTGGATTTAGCTACCAGCAATGGCCGGTGGTTTTTAATGAACAGCAAGGGCAAGAAAATCATTTAAGACCTGGTATGATGCATTGGGAATTGATTCCTATCTGGGTAAGGAATCAAAAAGAATTGACTGAATCCAGAAAAAAGTATACCACACTCAATATTAAATCAGAAGGAATTTTTCAAAACAAAGTTGCACAAGCATTAGTGCATACCAATAGATGCCTTGTACTAGCATCTCATTTTTTTGAAAGGCAAGAAGTCAATAAAGAAAAATTTCCGCATTGCATTCAAGTAATCAATCAGGAATTATTTTATATCGCGGGGGTCTGGAACACTTGGACCGATCATACAACGGGGGAAGTAAAAAATAGTTTTGGTATCATCACTACAGCAGCCAATGAATTGATGGCTAAGATCCATAATGTTAAAAAAAGAATGCCCACTATTCTGAATGCCGACTTAGCCGCAGCATGGGTTTCTTCGGCATTAACGACCAATGAAATTCAAGCAATTGCAGAGACAAAGATTGAAAGTAATGCTATGCAAGCGTATACTGTAGCTAAAAACTTTTTACATACAAATGAACCTTGCAAAAAACAAGCCTACCAAATTTTTACGCCGCAAACTTTGTTTTAAATTCAATAATTTTTATTGATTCATTTAATCCTGTTGTTGCAATGTCCCTTTATGATAAAGTATAAGTTTCATGTAATTCCGGCACAATCACATCTTTAAATCCTTTTTTTCTGAGCCTTTCTGCAAAATGATCTTGTACTGCTGGTTCGCCATGTACAATATACACCTGTTTAACCTCTGCTGGATTTTGACATGCTAAGAACTGCATTAAGTCCTCATAATCACCATGTGCGCTCATG
>Ga0114979_10001894_pt1 | contig 14106 bp, 13 predicted proteins | sample S_140625_EF_Meta_FD_87315 | JGI IMG/M metagenome (GOLD analysis project Ga0114979, IMG submission 87315) | Freshwater microbial communities from Lake Simoncouche, Canada to study carbon cycling - S_140625_EF_MetaG | ecosystem: Environmental > Aquatic > Freshwater > Lake | place: Lake... | reverse complement strand
TTTTAATGACAAAATATTCTAATCAAATATTAAAATCAATGAATCTGCTTGCACAAAACCCTAAATGTATTTTTTTAGGCCAATCTGTCGAATATTCAGGTAATTTAATATATAAAACCGTTAATCATATAAATATAAAAAAAAGATTAGAGGTTCCAGTTTTTGAAGATGTGCAAATGGGTATGTCCATTGGATTAGCCTTGGAGGGTTATTTGCCTATCTCAACTTATCCAAGATTTGATTTTCTTTTACTTGCATTTAACCAAATGATAAATCATTTGGATAAGTTCCCATTAATTACAAATAAGCAATTTTATCCAAAAGTAATAATTAGAGTATTAGTTGGAGCAAAAAAACCATTGAATGCCGGCGAACAACATACGCAAAATTATGTAAATGAGGTAAAAACAATGGTCAAAACTTTAAACGTTTTCGATTTAAAAAATCCTGACAAGGTTTATGATAGCTATAAAAAAGCATTATCATCAAAATACTCCTCTTTAATGGTAGAATATTCGGAAAAGTTTTAATTATGAAATATCAATTAGTTTCAGATAGTTGGGGAAAAGAAGAGGTCAATGCAATTCATAGGGTTATAAAGTCTGGAATTTATACTTATAGGGGAAAGTACGTAAAAGAATTTGAAAAAAAATTTGCTAATTTTTTTGGGGTAAAATATTCTGTAATGGTTAATTCAGGCTCTTCTGCCAATCTTTTAGCCATCGCAGCATTATTTTTTAAAAGAAAAAAACCTTTAAAAAGAGGTGATGAGGTTATAGTTCCGGCTTTAGCTTGGAGCACTACATACCATCCTTTACAACAACACGGACTCAAAATCAGATTGGTTGACATTGATATTGAAACTCTAAATTGCAAAGCTGAAGATATCATCAAAGCTGCAACAAAAAAGACAAAATTAATTGTAGCTGTAAGTATACTTGGGAATCCAGTTGAACTAAAAAAATTAAAGGATTTTTGTTCTAGAAGAAAAATATATCTTATGGAAGATAACTGTGAGTCTATGGGTGCAAAAATTAATAATAAATATACAGGCACTTTTGGTATTGTGAACACATTTAGTACTTTTTTTTCACATCATATCTCAACTATAGAGGGGGGTTTGGTTTTAACAAATAATGAAGAAATATATGAACTTATATTGTCTCTAAGGTCACATGGATGGACGAGAGATAATTCTAAAAATTTTCAATATAAAAGATTTCAAAAATCTTACGAAGATTATTGTTTTGTTCTTCCAGGCTATAACTTAAGACCTAACAATATCTATGCTGCAGTTGGTCTTGAACAATTAAAAAAACTAAATAGTTTGATAAAAATTCGAAAAGCAAATCATAAGCTTTTTATAAAACTTTTTGAAAATGATGAGAGATTTATTATACAAAAATTGAATGGTTATGCATCATCTTTTGCCTTTACATTTGTTTTAAAAAAAAATTATTTAAATCAAAAAAAAGCAATGCTTAACAGATTGAAAAAAGCAGGCATAGAGTTTAGATTAATTACAGGTGGAAGCTTTCTTAAACATCCTGTTAAAAAATATTATAGTTATTCGATTTATAAAAATACAAATAATTGTGATTATGTTCATGAAAATGGCTTTTTTGTCGGTAATCATCCCAGGTCATTGAAAAGAGAACTTAATTTATTAAAACAAGTTTTATAGAATATACTATGAATGTGTTAGTTACAGGCGGGGCAGGTTATATAGGATCTACACTATGTGAATATTTGCTAAATGCTGGTCACAAAGTGACAGTTTTAGATAGTTTTTTATATTCTCAAGACTCTTTAAACTTATATTACCATAATAAAAATTTTGAAGTTGTTAGTTTGGATGTAAGAGATCCCGAGATTAAAAAATATGTTAAAAAAAATGATATTATTATTCCTCTTGCTGCGTTAGTTGGCGCATCATTGTGCGATTATAAAAAGGATGAGACAATTCAGGTAAATTTTGATTCTATAAAAACTATCGTTGATAATCTATCTAAAGATCAAATAATTCTTTATCCAACAACTAATAGTGGGTACGGAATTGGTCAGGGTGATAAACACTGTACGGAGGATACCCCTTTAAACCCAATATCTTTATATGGAAAAACCAAAATTCGCGCTGAAAAATATGTCGAGAAACATCAAAACAGTGCAAGATTTAGATTGGCAACAGTTTTTGGTTGCTCTCCGAGAATGAGATTAGATTTATTAGTTAATGATTTTGTATTTAAGTCAGTAAAAGATAAATACATTGTATTATTTGAGTCAAATTTTAAAAGAAACTACATTCATATTAGAGATGTTTGTAGAGTATTTATGATGGCAATCACTAGCTTCAACAAATTTAAAGGTGAAACATTTAATGTTGGACTATCGACTGCAAATTTATCGAAATTAGAACTTTGTCAAAAAATAAAACAACATAATAATAATTTTGAAATTTCTTTAAATGAGTTTGGTAAAGATTTAGATAAAAGAGACTATATTGTATCAAATCAAAAAATTGAGAGAATAGGCTTTAAACCAGAATTTTCTTTAGACCATGGTATTATAGAATTAATTAAATTATTCAAATTTTTGGTACCAAATAATTCTATGAGAAATTTTTAAGTGAAAAAAATATTACTAATCACAGATAGTAGTTTTATTTCAAAAAATTTTCAAGATTATATAAAAGTAAATAATATAAAAGAAAAGTTAATAGTAAGATCACCCTATTCTATTTCAAAAAGTTTTTTTAAAAAAATCAAAAAAAAAGAACTTTCATTTTGTATTGTCAGCTTTGGTTTATCAGGCGGTATTCAATATAATATTAAAAACGGAAGTAAAATTTTAGAAAAAAATGTTGAAGGATATTTGAAGATTTTAAATTTTTTAAAAAAAGAAAAAATTAAAAATGTATATTTTATTTCAGCATCCTGTGTTTACCCAAAAAATCTTAGGATCTTAAGAGAAAAAGACTTTGGATCAAGTAATTTTGAAAAAACAAGCCTTCATTATGCTGTTAGTAAAATGATAGGAACTTATTTTTGTTTGAATGTGAACAGAAGTAGTAATTATAATTGGAAATCTATTGTTCCGGCAACTTTATATGGAAAACACTGCTCTACTAATAAGAATGATGGGCATGTGATAAATGCTTTCATTAAAAAATTCAGAAAACCAAACAAAGATTTAATGCTTTGGGGCTCTGGCAACGTAAAAAGAGAGTTTGTGCACATCATAGATTTTATTGACGCTATTTTTTTTATAAAAGAAAAAAAATTAGTTAATCAAATTATAAATGTTGGCACTGGCAAAGATATCAGTATTAAAAAATTAGCAGGTATTTTTTGTAAAATAAAAAATTTTAAAGGAAAGATTATATGGGACAAAACAAAATCAGATGGCGTTAAAAAAAAATTATTAGATAGTAAATATATTTTTTCAAAAGGGTGGAGGCCAAAAGTTGATTTAAAAGAGGGAATTAATAAATTGATAAAAGTTTGTCATTAAACTAAATTAACATCCATTATGGATAAAAATTACATTCAAAAATATTTTAAAAAAATAGGTTTTCATTTAAACAACCTTAATGAAAAAGATTTTTTAGCTTTAGTAAAGCTTACCGAAGAGACAAGTAGAAAGAAAAAAAAAATAATCCTTGTAGGAAATGGGGGGAGTGCAGCAATGTCTAGTCATGTCAGCGTAGATCTCACAAAACAATGCGGCATCAGAGCAATTAATTTTAATGAAGCTGATTTAATTACATGTTTTGGTAATGACTATGGCTACGAAAACTGGATAAAGGAAGCATTAAATAAATATTACGATAAGGGAGATTTGGTTATTTTAATAAGTAGTAGCGGAAATTCACAAAATCATATTGTGGCTGCTAAATACTGCAAAAAAAATAAAATAAATTTAATAACCTTTACCGGTTTCAATGGAAAAAATAAATTAAGAAAATTTGGAATTTTAAATTTTTATTTAGATTCTAAAAATTATAATCAAATTGAAATGGTTCATCATATTTGGCTTTTGTTGCTTTGTGATTATATTACTAAAGAAAAATTTTAATGATCATATCAAAAACGCCGTATAGAGTGTCGTTATTAGGCGGAGGTTCTGATTTGCCTGCTTATTTTAAAAAAAATGGTGGGGAGGTTATTGGTTTTGCGATAAATCAGTACTCTTACATATTCTTAAAAAAAACAAATCAAATTTTAGATTATAAATATAGAATTATTTATTCGAAAGAAGAAATTGCCAATAAATTACAAAAAATTTTTCATCCATCAGTAAGGGAAGTCTTAAAATATTATAATTATAATTCAGGAATAGAATTAAGTCATAGCGGTGATTTACCTGCATTATCTGGAACGGGATCATCTTCATCGTTTACTGTAGGATTAAGTAATATTATTCGAACAATGCAAAAAAAAACTCATGATAAATATACTCTTGCTGCTGAAGCAATCGACATTGAGCAAAATAAAATTAAAGAGTCGGTAGGTTCCCAAGATCAAATTTTTGCAACATTTGGTGGTATTAACAAAATTGAATTTAAAAAAAATGGAGATTTTAATATCACAAGGTTAAATTTAAAAAAAAAAAATTTAAAATTATTAGAAGAGTCTTCGATTTTAGTTTTTACTGGAAAAGTTAGGATTGCCTCATTAATTGAAAAAAAAAAAATTATTTCAATTAAATCAATACCAAACAAGCAATCAGATATAGGAATATTAAAAAATATGGTAAATGAGGGTTTTGAAATTTTAAAGCACACAAATTTAAATTTAAAAGATTTAGGTCAATTGCTAGACAGTTCATGGAAAATTAAGAAAAATTTAACAGATGATATTACTAACGAACAATTAGATAATTTATACAAAAATGGAATTAATTTAGGAGCCTATGGAGGCAAATTACTCGGCGCAGGTGGCGGGGGGTTCTTTTACTTTTTAGTACCACAATCAAAAAAAGAAAATTTTAAAAAAAAAATTGGTTATAAAACTATCGATATAAGTTTAGATTTTAAGGGCTCTGAAATTATATTTAATCAAAAAAATTAAAGGTGATTTTAAGCATTTTAACACCAACGTATAAACGTATCAAAGAACTAAGGAAGAATTATAATTTTCTTAAATCAGCGGCTTCAAATCTAAATTTTGAATGGATTATAATTTACGAACCAGATGACCAAGTAACTAGAAATTTTTTAAAAAAACATAAAGAAAAATTTATAATTTCCGTAGAAAAAAGATGTAGAAATTGTGATCAAGCAATAAATTACGGTATAAAGATTGCTAAGGGTGATTATTTAAATATTCATGGTGATGATGATTACTTTGATAAAAAAAATTTTAAAAAAATCTTTGTTCTTCTTAATTCCGGACACGACTGGATAATAGGTCAAGGAGAGAACATTAATAAAAACAATGAAATAATAAGAAAGCAAATTTCTTTTTTTAAAAAACTTTTATTAAAGTATTACTCTAGAAACGTTCTTTTAATTGTAAACTTCATAATGACACCATCAACTTTTATTAAAAGAAATAAATTTAAAAATTTAAAACTTGATAATAAATTATCACATGCTTCTGATTATATATTGTGGTTGCAATGGAGTAAATTTTACAAACCTAAAGTTATAAATAAAATATTATCTTACGCAACGTACACAAACAAAACAAAAACTGGTAGTTTTGATATTCAAAGATACAAAGATCTTTATACCAAAATAAGCAGTGACAATACGATACGAATTGAAATAAAAATATTTCAATTTGTTACTTTCTTTTTAATAATTTTTATAAATTTTATCTTTAAAAAAGTTTTAAAAATTTACTAAATCGTTAATCTTCTTTTTGATTTGATTGTTAATTCTTAAAATAAATTAATTAAATTTTTTTTTTTATTTTGTTAACCATAGTGAGGGATAACAATAAATTTAAAGCAGATATCAAGTAAGCTACGAAGGATATAAATAAGCTAGATAAAATAATTTTTTGATCTAAACTCAAGTAACTACCAAAATTAAATATAATTATCTCGCGAAAACCGAATGTTGTAATAAACTGTAATCTTATTAAAGTTTCTATCAATGGTGATAATGCTGCAAATAATAAAGCATTTTCGAAAGATGTAAATTGTAAAAAACTTAAAAAGTAAAGACAGGAAATTAAAATATTTCTCACAATTTCAAGTAAAAAAATTTTTCGTCGCTCAATAATTTTGCTAGACAGGTATCTTATATAATATCTTAAAATGTATTCTTTAAATTTGAAAGCTATTATTACAAGTAAGATAAAAAAAATTATTAATGAAAAGTATATTTTTTTTTCATTAAAAATATAAAAAAAAAATTCTATAAACTGGGTTCGATAAATTAAAAATAAAAAAAAAAAACTATATATAATTTTTGTTAATATAATTATTATTTTATCGTTAAAAATTATTGCAGTTCTTTCTAACTTACTAATTTTTTTTAAACTTATAAATTTTGAAATTTCTATTACAGCAGGATTATGTATCAAGTCTGCTAAAAAAAAAATATAGGTAAATTTTTTATATAAAAAAATAAGATTATCATTGCTGAACTTTTTTGTAAGTAAATACCATTTGTAAATAACTAAAAAAGTATTTGGAAAAAAAAGTAAAATACTAAACAAAAAATAATTTTTATTAAATGATTGAAATTCTTTAAAAAGATAATTTAAATCTAGCGTTAAATAAAAGTATAAAAGTATAAAAGATATTAAAAAAATTTTAAAATATTTATTATTTAAATTTTTTAACATATTTACAGATCTAGAAATTTTCTTAAAACAACTTTTATAAAATTTTCTTTTTTAGAGTTATTTTTACTTAGATCTACTTTTAATCTAATTTTTTTTGTTGTATTTTGGTAATGATTTAAAAAAATTTTTTTCACAAAAGTAAATTTAGTTTACAAGGATTGTTATAGTATTTTTATTAGTAAATAACTTTTTTTCAATAGCATTTTACTCAATTAATGATAATTTTTATGTACAGCTCTTTAATTATTAAATTTATGCAAAAAAATATCATAATGAAACTTATTAAATAAAAAATATTCTTAATTACTTTAATTATTTTTTGCTTAAATTATATTTAAACTTTATTTTTATTAAAAATAGAAGATATGCTTATTGTAAATGATGATTTAGTTTTCAAAATCCAAAAATATTTATTTTTTTTAATTCCCATATCTTTTATTATTGGTCAAACTGCAGTAGCGATAATTTTCTTTTTTATTATATTATCATCAATTTTTTGTTTAAAAAAAATAGCAGTTATATTAAAAAAATATAAAAGTTATGACATAGTACTTTTATTTTTTTTTATTTATTTATTACTTTCATCTTTTTTTAAAGATCCAAAAGTCTTAGTAAATTCTATACTTTTATTAAGATTCTTATTATTTTACTTTATTGTAAAATATCTAGTTTTAAATTTTTCCATAAAGGATTTCAAAATTTTTCTTACGATCATCTTTTGCTGCTCAACTTTCGTTATAATAGATTTATTTTACGAAAAATATTTTGGCTTTGATATTTTTGGTTTTGGTAAACCACCGGGAAATGAGCTAAGATTAACCGGTCCGTTCAGGAACGAACCAATACCTGGATCTTATTTGTTAAACATTGGTTTTTATTCATTTGTAAGTATATATATTTTTTCATCTGATGCCAAAACTTCTCTAGCGAAAATATTAATTCCTCTTCTGATAATAATTTTTGGTCTTAGTATTTTTATAACAGGAGAAAGAATTTCATTTATTATGTTTATTTTTTTAATTTCTCTTATTTTTATTTTTTATATAAAAATTAGAAAAATCGTCATTTTTTCTTTAATTTTTATTCTAATTAGTACTTTTATAATTTCTGCCAAAAATAATTATTATCAAGATCGTTATTTAAATTTTCTTAAAAATATTGGAATTAATAAAAATATTGAAAAATATCATAATGACACCTTTTTTGACTCTCAGTGGGGAGCACACCTATTAACTGCATACGAGATGTATAATAACAATAATTTAACAGGAATTGGCGTACGGCAATTTAGAGTTATTTGTTCAAATCAAAATTATGAAAAAATAAAGTCAAAAAGTGCAAATATTAGATGTTCCACCCATCCTCATAATTTATATTTCGAAATTCTTTCCGAAACTGGGTTAATTGGGTTTTCTCTTTTTTCTATTTTTCTATTTTTAATCTTTATTGATTTTATAAAAATATTTAAAAGTTCTAATAAAGATTATATTTATATTTTGTCTGTTTACACATTTTGCGTTTTTTTTATGCTATTTTGGCCGATAAGGTCTACTGGTAGTTTTTTTTCAAATTTTAATGGTTCAGTTTATTGGTTAACTATTTCTTTATTTAGTGGTTTATTACTAAAACAGGACTTAAAGAATAATTGCTAAATGCTTTTCCTTTTTTCTATATTAACTTTTCTAAACTTGATAATTTTTTTTACTTTCTCAAGTATTGCAAAAAAGATTAATATTTATGATTTTCCAGACAAAAAAAGAAAATTGCATAGTAGACCAGTTCCCGCAATCGGTGGATTATTCGTTTTAAACGCATTAATTCTCGGATTTGTATATATGAATGTATATATAAATCCATTATTTCCAGCTTTCAAAAATTTGATATCTTTTTTTTTTGCTGGCTTGTCAATTTTTATACTTGGTATTTTTGATGACAAGTTTTCCGTAAGACCAAATACAAAACTAAGTATTTTATTCTTTATAATTTTAATTGTAGTTCTAATTAACGATAATTTAATAATTAAGGAATTGAATTTTTCCTTTTTGGATACAAAAAGTTATTTAGAAAATTTTAGCATTCTGTTTACCGTTATATGCATACTATTATTTTTGAATGCATTTAATATGATTGATGGAATAAATTTAATTGCAGGATTATATAGTTTTTTATTATTTCTATACTTGTATTTTATCAGTGGTAATGAATTTTATTTATTTTTTTTGATATCATTACCTTTTTTTTTAATTAAAAATTTTCAAAATAATTCTTTTTTGGGTAATGGTGGTAGTTTACTGATAGCTTTTATTTTATCTATTTGTTTTATAAGATCATACCAAATCTCAGATATAATTTACTGTGAAGAGATTTTTCTTATGATGTCAATTCCAGGACTTGATATGTTAAGATTATTTGTATCAAGAATAGTTTCTGGTAAAAATCCTTTTCAGGCAGATAGAAATCATTTGCATCATTTATTAATTAATAAGTTTAGCTATAGTACATCGATATTAATTTTTTTAATTTTACTTTTTGCTCCTATTTTTATTAGTTATCTGACTAAAGATTTATTTATACCCATCCTATTATCAATTTTTTTGTACAGCTTAACTATTTTCCTTTTTAAAAAAAGCAAATAAAAAAATGTTAAAAAAACTTGATTTAGTCATTTTATGTGGAGGAAAAGGTACAAGACTAGGTGCGTTAACAAAAAATATACCAAAACCACTCGTAAAAATTAATAATAAATATTTTTTAACTTATTTAATTCAGTTTTATCAAAAATTTAATTTTGAAAATATTTATTTATTAGCAGGATATAAAGGAGAAAAAATTAAAGAAAAATTTGATAAAAAAAAATTTAATTTTATAAAAACATTCTGTTTAATTGAAAAAAAACCTCTTGGAACCGGAGGTTCTTTGAATTTATTAAAAAATAAAATAAAAAATGATTTTTTGTTGGTAAATGCAGATAGCTTTTTGCAATATGACCTAGAAAATTTCTTAGAAAAATCTAGCAATTCCTCTATATGTAATATTATTCTAGTAAATGCAAAAACCTATCTTGAAAATAATCAACTTAATAATTTATCAGTCAATTTAGAAAAAAAAGTTTTTTTTAAAAGCAAATCTAATTTAATGAATTCTGGTATTTATTTATTTAAAAAAGAGATTTTAAAGCAAATACCAAATAAGTTTTTATCATTAGAGCAAGATTTGTTACCTAATTTAATTTTAAAAAAAAAAGTCTCCGGTTTTATTGAAAAAGGTTTTTTTATAGATATAGGTACGAGAAAAAGATTAAACTATGCGAAGAAAGTTTTTACAAAAAATTTGCATAAGCCTGCGGTTTTTTTAGATCGTGATGGAGTACTAAATGAAGACATAGGTTATCTGTATAAATATAAAGACTTCAAATGGAATAAAAATATTATCAAAATTCTATATCATTTACAAAAAAGATATTATATTTTTATTGTTACTAATCAATCTGGTATTGGCAGGAAACTCTATAAAATTTCAGATTTTAATTTATTGCATCAAGAATTAAAAATATTTTTAGCTAAACATAAAGTTTATATTGATGACGTATATTATTGTCCTCATCATCCAATTTTTGGTAAAGGCATATTTAAAAAAAATTGTCTCTGTCGAAAGCCTAATAATTTACTAGTTACAAATGCACTTAACGATTGGCCTATAAATAAAAATAAGTCTTTTATGATCGGAGATAAGTATACGGATAAAATTTGTGCTGATTTAAGCAGAATTGATTTTTTTTATTATTCAAATAATCTTTATAAAAAAATAAAAACTTTATGAGAGAGAAATTTTATAAAATTGTAGTTTCTAAATATTTAAATTCTAGTTGCAATGTATTAGTGGTTGGGGCGGGTCCCGTAGATATAAAAGTTTTTAATGATCTTGGATTTAAAAAAACAAAGTTTACAAATTTGATAACTAATAAAAAATTTAGCCAAATTAAATTTGGAAATATGGAAAATTTAAAATATCCCGACAACAGTTTTGATTACGCAGTCGTCCATGCATCATTACATCATACAAGCAAACCTTATAAAGGTATCTATGAAATGTATAGAGTCTCGCGAAAAGGGATTTTGTTAATAGAGTCTCATGATAACTTTGTAATGAGATTGTTAATTAAATTTAATTTAACAGAGGATTTTGAAGATTCATCAATTAAATATTCAGGTTTAGAAATAAATAAGGGAGGTGTAGATGGAACTGATATACCAAATTATATTTATAGATTTACTGAAAGAGAATTAAAAAAATTTAGCAAAGGTTTGGATTTTAATAAATCACACAAAATATATTTTGATCATTACTTATCGCTAGATAATATTGAAAGTCGATTTAGCAAAGGATTTTTAGGTAAAACGTTAAAATTTATAATCGTAAAACTTGCTCTTATATTTTTTTTTATATTTAAAAAACAGAAAAATGAATTAAGTTTCTTTCTTGAAAAATAAGATTATCATTTTTTTATGAGCTTAATAGATGCTAACTTTTTAAAGTTAAATTCGCCAATAATTTAGATTTAAAAATATTTTTTAAATTTTAAAAATAAAATACAAAATTATATCTATTTTTTTTTAGGTCTTAGTTTCTAATAAACTTAGAACTATTGTATTTTTAGTTAAGGAATCTATATTTAAAAATATAAAATAATGCTAAAACACCATCAATAGTTCTAATTTTTTTCCCCTCGGCGTAAGTGCGACCATTATAAGAAATACCAACTTCAAAGATTTTATAATTATTTTTAGCTAGTTTCATTGTTGTTTCTATTTCAAATCCAAATGATTTTTCTTTCAAATCAAGTGATTTTAAAATTGAAGTTTTAAATACCTTATATCCAACTTCAATATCAGAAAGATTAAGTCCTGAAACTATATTACTAATATAAGTTATGAATTTATTTGCTAATTCATTTTTAAAATAAATTATTCTTCTAGCTTCATTACTTATAAAGCGTGATCCATATACTGCATCAGCATTATATTTAAATAGTGGATAAAAAATTTTTGTGTAGTCTAATGGCGAATACTCTAAGTCAGCATCTTGAATTAAAGTATATTTTCCAGTCACATAATTTAAACCTTGTCTTATTGCCGATCCTTTACCTTCGTTTTTTTTTTTAATAACGATTTTTTTAATAATTTTTTTATATTTATTTAAAATTTTTTTTGTTTTATCCTTTGAACCGTCATCAACTACAATAATCTCCAGATTAAATAATTTTCTTTGTTTATTAATATTAGTTAATACTGTCGATATATATTTCTCTTCATTGTAGCATGGTATTATAATAGATATTTTTATGGATTTATTTTTCAATTTAATATTCTTTTTATTTTTTTATATTCTTATTTTTCTCAGTATTGCTGGTAATGGTTTTTTTATAGCAAAGTTAATTAATTACAATAGCAAAAATATATACCTAAACTTTTTTATAGCATTACCATTTTTATTACTATTAGGTTTTTTTTCTTATTTTTTATTTGGAGTAAATAAAATTTTTAATATTTGTTTATTAATTTTTGGAATAATTTTTTTTTTAAGAGAGAATAAAATAGATAAAAATTTATTTTACTTAATACTTTATTTACTAACTTTATTTAGCGGATTAATTATTTCAAAGTCTCATGATGATTTTACACTTTATCATTTTCAATATTTTAATGAGTTAGTTAACTTACCAATAAAGATTGGAATTGGAAATTTAGATATTAGATATGGCTATTCATCAATGTTTGTTTATATACAAACATTATTTTTTTTCCCTTATTTTGAGTTTAATTCTTTTCACATTCCATCTTTTTTAATTTTTACCTCTTTAGTGGGATATTTATTCACAACATTTCGATCGAAAAATAAAATCAGTTTAAATTTTTTAAAAGCTTTATTAAGTTTTTTTTTATTGGTTAAATTTAGTAGGTTAAGTGAATCTGGCTACGATTTTATAGGTCAATTTTTATTAATTTTAATTTTTTTTATAATTATAAATAAAAAAAAAGAAGATATTTTTATAATAATATATTTGTCTATTTTTGCTTTTGCTATTAAAGCAAATAATTTAATTTTTTTATTTATTTTAATTATTTTATTTAACAAGAACAATATTATTTTTTTTTTTAGTTCTTTAAAAAAAAATTATTTAATATTATTTGTGAGTATATTTTTATTAGCTAGTATTATTTTTAATAGTTTTTTAAATACAGGTTGTTTATTGTATTTTTTTCCCAAGAGTTGTTTTGGCGACTCTTTAATTTTTTGGGGAATAAATCCAACAGATCTCATGACTTTTTTTGATAATGTTGAATTATGGGCTAAAGGATATCATAGAAGAATTATTGGACTAGAATTAACTCCAGAAAACTATTCTAGCAATTTTAATTGGGTAAAAAATTGGATATTAATTCACTTTTTTTATAAAATTAATGAATTCTTAATCATATTACTTTTATTATTTTTATTATTTATTTTTTTTTTTATAAAAATAAAAAATGTTTTTCTTACTTATAATAATAATTTTTTTTTTATTTTTTTTCTCAGTTTAGTTACGTTATTTTTTTGGTTTATTAAAGTTCCCCAATTTAGATTTGGATTTGCATATATATTATTTTTTTGTATGACTTTCTTCTTACTATTCTTTAGATTAAAAGCATTTTTAAATAAGAGAAATTTTTTTATTTTATTCTTTGTAGCATTATTTCTTTTTAATATATTTAATATTCAAAGAATTATTTCTCACTTGAAATTAGACTCTAATTATAGATTTGAAAATTTTCCTTGGATAAATATTTTGCCAAGAACAGTTTCAGTAGAAGTGTTTACAAAAAAAGGCTTTAAATATTATAAACCAGAAAAATTAGAAGAAGGTTTTTGTTTTAATAGCAAAACTCCGTGCAGTCTAAACAATCTAGAAATTACAAATTACAAGAATTATAGGATTTTTAAAAAGATATAATTGGTTGCGGGGCTTGGATTTGAACCAAGGACCTTCAGGTTATGAGCCTGACGAGCTACCAGACTGCTCCACCCCGCGATAAAGTTTTTAACTTATAACATTATATTTTAAATTATCCACTTTTGTTAAATTTAGGCTTGATGTTGTAACATTTAATATATTTACAAAAGAATACTATTTATGTACAAAACTATGCCTGGTGATTATTGCAAAGGAGTAACACCCGATCCCATTCCGAACTCGGAAGTTAAGCCCTTTAGCGCCAATGGTACTTTGTCTTAAGGCACGGAAGAGTAGGTCGTTGCCAGGCTTTATAAA
>Ga0114979_10001890_pt1 | contig 14125 bp, 13 predicted proteins | sample S_140625_EF_Meta_FD_87315 | JGI IMG/M metagenome (GOLD analysis project Ga0114979, IMG submission 87315) | Freshwater microbial communities from Lake Simoncouche, Canada to study carbon cycling - S_140625_EF_MetaG | ecosystem: Environmental > Aquatic > Freshwater > Lake | place: Lake... | reverse complement strand
TGTACGTGCTTCCGTCGGACGTGCCCGAACCGGTCGGGAACACCGCCGCTGCGTTGGCCCACTGCGTGCCTTCCACCATGATCAGGAGTCGCGGGTTGACAGCGAGGATCGCCTTGCCGCACGTCTCGGCGGCGTGGTTCCACGCCTGCGCGCCGGTGGCCGTCGTCCAGGCCGAACCTCCCGCGGTCCGCGGGTCCATCTTGGGCTCGTTGAACAGGTCGCACGCAATGACCGCGTGGTACGGGTCGTAGGTGTCGAGCGCGTAGTGGGCGGTCAGCGCAACCCATTCGTCGATCCACTGCTGCTGGCTCACGGAACTCGTGTACCAGAGCGGCTGGCTCGTGAACGCGCCGGAGACGATGCAGTGGTTGTCCAGGATCACCTTCAGCCCGATGGACCCGGCATACTTGATCACCTCGTCCATGCACTGGAGCGGCGTCTTGGCCTGGTACTTGTAATCCACCCGATCCAGCGAGGTGTTGAACAGCGGCGCATTGAGCGGCGTGCCGTAGAACGGGCTCGTGGTCAGCTGGTTGACGGAACTGGCGTTCTGGGCCGTGGAGTTCGACGGGTTGTAGTAGGAACCGGCGATGTAGCTGACGTCAGAGCACTCCGGACAGGTGTAGCAGGAAGCGTCGGCACATACGCCGTTCTGATTGCACTTCTCGTCCGCCGCCGCCGGCTGCGTGCAGATCATGTTGGCATACGACCACGGAAGCCGGACGCAGTTGAACCCGAGGTCCTTGATCTTGAGCAGGTAGTCGCGGAAGTCGGGGCTCGCGGTCGCGGACGGCGACTGGTACAGGCCGCTCACGACCCCGATCGGGGTCTCGAACCCGGACCAGTTGACGCCGGTGAGGCGCACGTTGTTGCCGTTCTGGTCGACGATCTGGTTGCCGCTCGCGGTCAATCCACCATCCGGCCCGAAATACGTGTCCTGTGCGTGCACCGCGGCGACAACCGAGATGCTGATGGCGGTGCCGATGGCGAAGAGCGAGCGCGCGTGATTCATGGGGAACTGCTTCCGTCGGAGGGATCGATGGCGTAAGACTGGCCATGGAGGAAACACCCTCCATTGAGCGGACCACGCACCGTACTACGCCTCGACGAAATGTCAAAGCCAATTGCGGCTGTTGGCAGCCTCAGGCGAAGATCGTGACGGGATTCGCGATTGACAACTTCGATAACCCCGTCCCGCGCAAGAATCCAGCACTCCCGCGTACCCGCCCGACCTGCCCAAACACCCCCACACTGCACGCCACGTGGGCGTCGGGCGCCCCGCTACCCTTCCCACCATGGCAGGCCAAGGATCATCCGGCAACGTGCTCGCGGCAATCGCGAGCTTCCTCATCCCCGGGCTCGGACAGCTGGTGCAGGGCCGCGCGCTGCGCGGGCTGGTCTTCTTCATCGTCACGGCCGTGATCTGGGTGATCACCTTCGGCCTCGGCGGCTGGATCGGCCACCTGTGGGCGTGCTACGACGCCGCGGTGTGGAAGGGCCCGAAGGCCTGAGCGGGGTCCGGCACCACGCTGGCGATGGACACCATCAGTTCAACGAGCGTGAAGGCAGGCTTGCGGACGGTTCGCATTGCCGTCCCGAAGCCTCGGATCAGGGCATGACAACCGCCTTGAGGATGGGCTTCGCAGGCCTGGCGGCTTGCGTCGCGCACGGGCGTACCGCCGCATCGACCGCCGGCCTCGCCTTGCCGGAGCTGGCGGCACATCGGTGGAAGCACCGCGTGCTGGTCATCGATACGCCGCGCATGGATTTCGCCCCCTACCTGCAGCAAGTGAGCGTCCTCGATGCAGCAGCGGCGGGCCTGAAGGAACGCGATCTGCTGGTGATCACCCAGGCACCGGCTCCGGCGTTCCGGGTGCGCCTCGTCGGCAAGGACGGCGGAGTGAAGCTCGATGCCGGCACGCCGATGACGACCGACACGCTCTTCGCCCTGATCGACGCGATGCCGATGAGGCAGGAGGAGCTATCGAACCGCTGAAGCGCGCCTCGGCCCAGCCACGGCCCAGCGCAACGATGGACGACCCGATGCGTTGCTGCACCGGATTCGGAGCACCCGGCTACCATCCCCTCGAACATGAACAACTATGTCGTTGCAGGTGGCAGCTCCGGGATCGGGAAAGCCCTCGTGGAACAGCTGCTTGCCGCGGGTCACTGCGTGCATGTCCTGGCGCGCACCCCCCGGGCACTGGAGCCGCACCCCAATCTCCGGTTCATCGAGACGGATTTCAGCGTCTCGGCACCGGTCATCCACGGGCTGCCCGACGAGATCCACGGGCTCGCCTACTGCCCCGGGAGCATTCAGCTTCAGCCGTTCCACCGGATGAGGGAAGAACTGTTCCTGAACGACTATCGAATCAATGTCCTCGGAGCCGTGCACCTCATCCAGGCGGCGTTGCCCGCGCTGAAGAAGCCGGGGCAATCGTCCGTCGTCCTGTTCAGCACGGTGGCCGTGCAGACCGGAATGCCCTTCCACGCGTCGATCGCTGCCGCAAAGGGAGCCATCGAGGGCCTCACCCGCTCCTTGGCGGCGGAGTTCGCAGCCGCGGGAATTCGCGTGAATGCGATTGCGCCGTCGCTCACGGACACGCCGCTCGCGGATCGACTGCTCAACAGTCCCGAGAAGCTGGATGCATCGAACAAGCGACATCCGATCGGCCGCGTCGGCCAACCCGCCGAAGTGGCGGCACTCGCGGCACTGCTCATGGGAGAGCATGGGTCGTGGATGACCGGCCAGGTGCTGCACCTCGATGGCGGCATGGGGCGGCTACGTCTGTTCGCCTGATGCGATCCCTGCGGTGCCCACCGACAGGACTTCGAATTCCAACTGGGCTTCGAATTCCAAATGGGCTTCGAATTCCAAATGGGCTTCGAATTCCAACAGGGCTTCGAAGTCCAACAGGACGCGGAAGTCCCCGGCAAGCCTGCAAGGCGCTGACCCGCGCGGAAGGCCAAGGATCATCCGGCAACGTGCTCGCGGCCATCGCGAGCTTCCTCATCCCCGGGCTCGGACAGCTGGTGCAGGGCCGCGTACTGCGCGGACTGGTCTTCTTCATCGTCACGGCCGTGATCTGGGTGATCACCTTCGGCCTCGGCGGCTGAATAGGCCACCTGTGGGCGTGCTACGACGCCGCGGTGTGGAAGGGCCCGAAGGCCTGTGCGGGGTTCGGCACCAGGCTGCCGTCGCCCGTGAACCACTCGACGCGCGATCAGTCGGCACGAGTCCGATGATCAGCAGGAGCCTTCACCGGCCAACCCCGGCACTCAGTTCCGCGCCGGCCCGAGCGGATCCCAGATGAGCTTCCCGTTGTTCCAGTCGCCATCGGGCGTCTGCGGGTTGCGGCTTCCCTGCGCATTCGTCGTCGCTTCCTCGTTGCCGATCCAGCCGACGTGCCCGTCCGCATACACCAGGTGCGCACCGCGCGCGTAACGCGCCCCGAAGCGCTTCCATCCGGCCGATGCACGATCGAGCGATGCGTTGCGGTGCGGATCGTCGGAGGCAAGCTCGGACTCCTTCGCGCGAAGCTCGAACATGAACACCGTGCGATCCGCGAACGGGATGTGGACCGTCCGCACCATCACGGCAGTGGAGGCCTCGGGAAGCCCGGCCTGCTGCAGGAGCGTCTGGTTCAGCCGGTAGTTCATGCCGTAGTTGAACCAGAACTGCCGCTTGATCCCGCCCTTGCCGGCATCGCCGTAGCTCCACGGCTCGCCGCGCACCGTCTCCGCGCCCGGATCGTTCCACACGGTGTCCGCACGATCCCAGTTCTCGACGTTGCGCTGTTCCTGGAACGCGCGCTCCGAGACCACGCTGTACGGGTCGACCCCGAGCATGGTGGCCAGCGAGTTCGGCCAGAAGTCCGGGTTCGCCAGGTTCGTCCCCATGTCCGTGGCCACCTTGCTGCCTTCCCACGGCAGCGTGTCCTCATGGAGCGCAGCCCACGCGCCCATGGCAACGCCCCACTGGCGAAGGTTCGACTGGCTCTTGGTGCCCCACGAAGCGCGGCGCACCGAACCCAGCGCCGGAACCAGGAGGCCGATCAGCAGCGCAACGATGGCAATGGTCACCATCAGCTCGACGAGCGTGAACGCAGGCTTGCGGGAGTGTCGCATTCGCGAATGGTAAATGTCCATCGGCGAATCCGCACACGATCGCCGACAAGGCCACCCGGGCATACCGCACAGCGCTGCATTCCCCCCGCGGCGGTGAGGCCATTGCCGAACCGACGCCACTGGCCCAACGCGCGCCTGGCCCCCTCGCCGGAGGGGCACGGGCGGCGCCCAGCCGCCTGCCCCGCAAGGCGACGGGGCCAGTACGCAGGCGTCACGAGATGGTCGCCCTGCGGCCTCGCCCCGCCCCCCATTCCACGGCCATTTCCCCAATGTTTGCTTGCCCAAGCGCCGCCCGGGTACAGTGTCCATCTCGCAGCACGAAGCTGCTCCCCCCGGTCGGCAGCGGCCTGCACCGGGAGGTCCCGAACGACGCCGCCGGACACTCTCAAGGATTCTCCTATCTCCAGCTTTCCTCCTCGCCGTCCCCCGTTCGCCTCTGGTTCCGGACCCCGTCCGGGAGGCTTCGGTGGAGACCGCCCGCGGCGCGATGGACCGTCGTCCGGCCCGCGACTGAACGACCGCATCCGCATCACGCCGGTCCGACTGATCGATGAAGCCGGGGAGATGGTTGGCATCGTCGAGACCGACGAGGCCCGTCGCCGCGCCAACGACCTTGGACTCGACCTGGTGGAGATCTCGCCCGACGCGCGCCCGCCCGTCTGCAAGATCATGGACTACGGCAAGTTCAAGTACGAGGAAGCCAAGAAGCAGAAGGCCGGCAAGTCGAAGGCAAGCGAACTCAAGGAAGTGCGCCTCGGCCGCTCCATGAAGATCGACCCGCATGACGTGGGCATCCGCGTGCAGCAGGCGCGCCGCTTCCTCCTCGAGGGACACAAGGTGCAGCTGGTGGCGAGCTACAAGGGCCGCGAGATGGCGCACCGCGACATCGGAGAGCGCCTCGTCAACGACGTGATCAACCGCCTGCTCGACCTGGGCAAGCTCGAAGCCGCGCCGCGCCTCAACGGCAAGCGCATCAACGCGATCATCTCGCCCGACAAGAACAAGGTCGAGCAGTGGAAGCGCAAGGAACAGGCCGCCGGACGCAAGGGCGAGATCGAGGCCGTCGAGATCAAGGACGAGCCGGATGACGAGGGCGACGACGAGTGAGCGATGGCCCCGCGGGTAACCATGGAGCCGAGCTCCACGGCGTGCCCGGCCGCCCTGACGACGCGCACGGCGAGCTGATGCTCCGCACGTTCGCGTTCCCCGCGGATGCCAACCCCGCCGGGGACATCTTCGGCGGATGGCTGCTCGGGCAGATGGACATCGCGGGCGCAAGCCTCGCACGCCGCCGCGCGCACGGTCGGGTGGCGACGGTGGCCGTGGCGCAGATGTCCTTCAAGCTCCCGGTCTTCGTGGGCGACGAGGTCAGCTGCTATTGCGCCATCAGCCACGTGGGGAACACCAGCGTCACCGTGGAGGTGGAAGCCTGGGCGCGCCGCCACGACGACAGCGGCACGGTGAAGGTGACCGACGGACACTTCACGTATGTGGCGCTCGGCGCCGACCGTCGGGCGCGCGCGATCCCCAAGTGAACGAGGCGCTGCCGCCGGCAGTGGAAGTCAGGATCCTCAGTCATCGGCGGGGAAGCGCTCGCCGGCGCGGCGTTCGCGCGGACTTCCTGAAAAAGCATCTTGCATAATCATGCATGAGCGTGTATACTCATGCAGCCGTGTCAGCCACCGCCCACAGCCCCGTCCGGCGCCGGGCCCGGATCGCCGCCCTCATCGGCAGCAACCAGGTCTGGAGCCAGCAGGAACTCGCCACGCTCCTCAAGCGCCGTGAGGGTATCGCGGTCACCCAGGCCACGCTTTCCCGTGACCTGACGGAGCTGGCGGTCGTCAAGGGCCCCAACGGCTACATGATGCCGGGCACCTCCCCCACCCTGCCCGCCGGCGACCGGGAGGCAATGCTGGCCACCGCCCTGCGGCAGCACCTGGTCTCGGTGGCCCGCGGCGGCACCTTGGTGGTCCTCCGCACCCCCAGCGGCCACGCCAACTCGCTCGCCATCGAGCTCGACCGCGCCGGCCTGCCGGGCACCCTCGGCACCATCGCCGGCGACGACACCATCTTCGTGGCCGCCGAGGACCTCGCGGCAGCCACCTCCCTCGTACGCACCATCGAACGCCTCGCTCGTTCCGCCGCCTGAGCGCGGCAAGGACCGCAACCATGGGTGACCGTCTTCGAATCGTCATCGTCGGAGCGCCCGGCTACACCGGAGCCGAGCTGTCGGCCATGCTCGCTGCCCACCCGGGGGCCGAGATCGTGGGCCTGTTCGGGAGCGAGAAGCGCGGCGCCGACGGCAAGACCGAACTCATGTCGGACCTGTTCCCGCGCCTCGCCGGCGTGGTCGACCTGCCGGTGCGCGCCGCCGACGCCGCCGCCATTCTGGCCTGCGAGCCGGAAGCCGTGTTCCTGGCAACGCCGCACGAGGCCAGCGAGCAGCTTGCGCCGAAGCTCCTCGCGGCGGGCACGGTGCTGCTCGACCTCTCTGCCGCCTTCCGCCTGAAGGAAGCCGCGGCATATCCCAAGCACTACGGCTTCGAGCACGGCCACGCCTCGCTCCTGGCAACTGCGGTCTACGGCCTTCCCGAGGTGGCCGGCGACGCCCTGCGCACCGCCAGCCTCATTGCCTGCCCCGGCTGCTACCCGACGTCCGTGATCCTGCCCGTACGCCCGCTCGTGGCGGCCGGCATCATCGACGACTCGCGCGCCGTGATCGTCGACAGTGCCTCCGGCGTCAGCGGCGCGGGCCGTTCCGCCGCGGTGAAGAGCCTGTTCTGCGAGGTCAGCCTGCAGCCCTACGGCGTGCTCAGCCACCGTCACCAGCCCGAGATGGCGCAGGAAACCGGTGCGCGCATTCTCTTCACGCCGCATCTCGTGGCGCTCGACCGCGGGATCCTCTCCACCATCCACGCCGAGTTCGCGCCGGGCCGCACGCTCGCCGAGGCCCGCGCGTGCCTTGCCGCCACCTACGCGGATGCGCCGTTCGTGCGCCTCCTGCCAGCCGGCCGCTGGCCGTCGATCGCGGCGGTCGAGCGCACCAACTGCTGCGACATCGCGCTCGGCACCGACGAATCAGGCACGCACCTCGTCATCTCGAGCGCCATCGACAACCTCGTGAAGGGCGCCGCCGGCCAGGCCGTGCAGGCCTTCAACGTACGCTTCGGCTTCGACGAGACCACGGCGCTCGGCCTCGCCCGTCGCATCGGCACGGAGGTGATGTCGTGAAGCGCGCGCCCCTGGTCGTCAAGCTCGGAGGCGCGCTCCTCGACGATGCCGGCAAGTTCCCGGCGGTCTTCGATGCACTCGCGCGCATGCACCAGCTGCACGCGGGCGGCCTCGTGATCGTCCACGGCGGCGGCAAGGCGGTCGACCGCCAGCTGGACCGCCTCGGCCTCCAGACCGAGCGCCGCGAGGGCATCCGCATCACCCCGCCCGAGGTGGTGGAGCAGGTCACGGCGGTCCTCGCGGGCGCCATGAACACCCAGCTCCTGGGCCTCCTTCTTTCGCGCGGCGTCTCCGCGGTGGGCCTGACGCTCTCCGACGGACATCTCTCCTCAGCACAGAAGACCACCCGCTTCGCCTTCGACGCAGGTCGCGTCGGTGAACTCACGGGTGGCGACGGTGCGCTCGTCCATCACCTGCTCTCCGGCGGGTTCCTGCCCGTTCTCTCCTCGATCGCAGTCTGCCAGGCCGGCGGTTTCCTCAACGTGAATGCCGACGACGCCGCCGCGCAGCTTGCCGGCATCCTGCGGGCGCAGGGCCTCCTCCTCCTCACCGACGTCCCCGGCGTGAAGGGCGCGGACGGCCGCGTCATCCCCGAGCTCACCGCCGACAGCGCCGAGGCACTCATCGCCGACGGCACCGTGACGGGCGGCATGATCGCCAAGGTCCGCGGGGCGGTCGATGCTGCCGAACGCGCCGGCGTGCCGGTCGTCATCGCCAGCTGGGCCGACCCCGCCGCGCTCGAGACACTCGCCTCCGGCGCCGCCGTCGGTACCCGCGTCCTCCCGGGCGCTTCCACCACGCTGTTCGCGGCCGCCGCCGCGGAAGGAACCGCCTCATGACCACGCTCGGCCCCGTCGGCACCAAGGACCTCGCGCGCCTCAGCGACCTCGCGCAGCACGAGATCCTGGACATCCTCGCCACCGCCGCCGACTTCAAGCGCAACCCGCAGCGCGCGGCAGGCGCCCTCGCCGGCAAGAGCATCTGCATGCTCTTCGAGAAGCCGAGCCTGCGCACCCGCATGAGCTTCGAGGTGGGCGCCTTCCGCATGGGCGGACAGGCCATCTACCTCGACCACCAGGACACGCCGCTCGGCACCCGCGAGACGCTCGCCGACTACGGCCGCAACCTGGAGCGCTGGTGCCACGCCATCGTGGCGCGCGTCAACCGCCACGCCACCATCACGGGCCTCGCCGCCGCCACGCGCGTGCCGGTCATCAACGCGCTCTGCGACATGCACCACCCGTGCCAGGCGGTTGCCGACCTGCAAACGCTCCTCGAGCGCGGCTTTGACCTCAACCACTCGCGCCTGGCGTGGGTGGGCGACGGCAACAACGTCTGCCACTCGCTCATCGAGGCGGCGTCGATCCTCGGCTTCGGGATCACCGTGGTGACGCCCACGGGCTTCGAGCCCAATGCCGCGCTGGTGAGCCAGTGCGTGGCCCGCAGCATGCGCACCGGTGCGCGCATCGAGGTCACCTCGGATGTCCACGCCATCGCCGGCGCGTTCGCGATCTACACTGACACGTGCATCAGCATGGGACAAGCCGACACCGCCGAGAAGAAGGTCGCGTTCGAGCCATACCAGGTGGACCGCGAGCTCATGGCCATCGCCGGCCCGAAGGCGCTCTTCATGCACTGCCTGCCCGCGCACCGCGGCGAGGAGGTCACCGACGAGGTGATCGATTCTGCCAACTCGGTGGTCTTCGACCAGGCCGAGAACCGCATGCACGCGCAGAACGCCCTGCTCTGCCACCTCCTCTCCGCCAAGCAACCCACCGCGAAGGGCACGGCCACGGCCGCTGCCGCCCGCTAACGATCCGCACCCGAACCCGCCACGACCGAACACCCGACTCCGCACCCCACACAGGAAGCACACCATGAGCACCAACGGCAACACCACCACCAAGAACACCACCCCCAAGAAGGTCTGCGTCGCCTACTCCGGCGGCCTCGACACCTCCTGCATCATCCCGTGGCTCAAGGAAACCTACGGCTGCGAAGTGGTCGCCTGCGTCGCCGACGTCGGCCAGGGCGAGCGCGAGCTCCAGGGGATCGGCGAGAAGGCCACCAAGAGCGGCGCGTCCGAGTGCATCATCGTCGACCTCAAGGAGACCTTCCTGCGCGAGTTCGCCTTCCCGATGGCGATCGCCGGCTCGGTCTACGAGAACCGCTACCTGATGGGCACGTCCATCGCCCGCCCGATCATCGCCCGCGCGCAGGTCGAGGTGGCCCTCGCCACCGGCTGCGACTCGCTCTGCCACGGCTGCACCGGCAAGGGCAACGACCAGGTCCGCTTCGAGAGCACCTACGCCGCGCTCGCCCCGCAGCTGCGCGTGATCAGCCCGTGGCGCATCTGGGACCTCAAGAGTCGCGAGGCCATGCTCGCCTACCTCAAGGCGCGCAACGTGCCCACCACGGCCAGCGCCGAGAAGATCTACAGCCGCGACGCCAACATCTGGCACATCAGCCATGAAGGCGGCGAGCTCGAGGATCCGTGGAACGCCCCGCCGGAAGACGTGTGGATGATCACCACCAGCCCGAAGGACGCGCCCGATGCCAACGAGGACGTGGCCATCACCTTCAGCAAGGGCTACCCCACCGCGGTCAACGGCAAGACCCTCGACCCGGTGGCGCTCCTCACCGAGCTCAACGCCATCGGCGCCCGCAACGGCGTCGGCCGCGTCGACATCTGCGAGAACCGCCTCGTGGGCATGAAGAGCCGCGGCGTCTACGAGACCCCGGGCGGCACCATCCTCATGGAGGCGCTCCGTGGCCTCGAGCAGCTCGTCCTCGACCGCGAGACCCTCCACTATCGCGAGCGCATCGCGCTCGACTTCGCCAAGATCGTCTACAACGGCACGTGGTTCAGCCCCATGCGCGAGGCGATGTGGGCCAGCTTCGAGTCGATCGCCCAGGTGATGGACGGCGAGGTGGTGGTGCGCTGCTACAAGGGCCGCGCCGAGGCCGTGAAGCGCCGCTCGCCGAACAGCCTGTTCCACCACGGATTCGCCACCTTCGGCGAGGACGAGGTCTACGATCACAAGCACAGCGAAGGCTTCATCCGTCTCTTCAGCCTGCCGATGCGCATCCGCGCCCTGCTCGGCCTGAGCGAGGATGCCAAGACCACCGCGGCAGAGGCGGCCCAGCTGGCCTCCGTGCACGGTCTCGGTGCCGCAGCCCCCAAGGCCGGCGGATGCTGCGGCGGCGCTGCGGCTGCCACGGCATCCACCGGCGGATGCTGCGGCGGCAACAAGTCCACCACCGGCAACCCCGCAACCACGAAGGCCAACTGACGATGACCACCGCCATCTGGGCCGGACGGCTCGAAGGCCAGGCCGACAACCTCTTCCGCGAATTCAACGACAGCCTGCCCTTCGACCGGCAGCTGGTCCGCGAGGACGTGGAGGGAAGCATCGCCTGGAGCAAGGCGCTCGTGCGCGCGGGCGTGCTCACCGCGCAGGAGCAGCGCGAGATCGAGGCGGCGCTCGGCGAGATCCTCGCCGCGTGGCGCACCGATCCCGCCATCCTGGTGGAAGCCGAGGACGAGGACGTCCATTCGTGGGTCGAGCGCCAGCTCGTCATGCGCGTGGGCGACCTCGGCAAGAAGCTCCACACGGGCCGCAGCCGCAACGACCAGGTGGCCACCGACCTCCGCCTCTGGACCGCGCGCCAGCTCCGGCTGCGCCAGGCCGAGGTGAAGGCCGTCATCACCGCGCTCGTCGACCTCGCCGAGCGCGAGAAGATCACGCCCTTCCCGGGCTACACGCACCTCCAGCACGCGCAGCCGATCCTGTTCGCGCACTGGTGCCTGGCCTACGTCGAGATGCTCCGCCGCGACGCGGAACGCCTCGCCGATGCCCTCAAGCGCGTGCGGGTCTCCCCGCTCGGCTCCGGCGCGCTCGCCGGCACCGCGTACCCGGTGGACCGCGCCGCGCTCGCCAAGGACCTGGGCTTCCGTGCGCCCTCGGCCAACTCGCTCGACGCGGTCAGCGACCGTGACTTCGTGGTCGAGACGCTCGCCACGTGCACGCTCTGCTCGCTCCACCTCTCGCGCATGGCGGAGGACCTGATCTTCTACTCCACCAGCGAGGCCGCCCTCATCGAGCTGCCCGACGCCTTCACCAGCGGCAGCAGCCTGATGCCGCAGAAGAAAAACCCGGATGCGTGCGAACTGATCCGCGGCAAATCCGGCCGCCAGGTGGGCAACCTGGTCTCGCTCCTCGTCACCATCAAGGCGCTGCCCCTTGCCTACAACAAGGACCTGCAGGAGGACAAGGAGCCGCTCTTCGACAGCATGCGGCACCTCAGCATGTGCCTGCGCGTCCTGCCGCCGATGCTCGCCGGGCTGACGCTCGACCGCGACCGCGCGCTGCACATGGCCGCCGAGGGCTACACCAACGCCACCGACCTGGCCGACTACCTGGTCCGCCTCGGCGTCCCGTTCCGCGAGGCGCACCACCAGGTGGGCCGCCTCGTGCGCACCGCCATCGAGCAGGATCGCGCGCTGGAAGAGCTCTCGCTCGAGACCATCCGCGAGCAGGCCCCGAAGGCCAACCAGGACGTCTACGCGCAGCTCACCATCGGCGCCACGCTCGAGAAGCGCTCCGTCGAGGGCGGCACCGCCGTCAGCGCGGTCGAGGACGCCATCGTCCGCGTCCGCCGCATGCTGCGCGAACGCGCGGTCGCCGACACCGGCGCCGGTGAGTTCGAGTTCCGCCAGGCCCGCGCCGACGACCTCGACGCCATCTGCTGGCTGGTGGACCACTGGGCCGAGCACGGCGAGAACCTGCCGCGCAGCCGCGAGGACATCATGAAGGCCATCCTCGACTTCGGCGTCGCCGTGGTCGACGGCAAGGTGGTGGGCTGCGCCGCGCTGTGGATCTACACGCCGCAGCTTGCCGAGATCCGCTCGCTGGGCGTCCACCCGGACTTCCACGGCAAGGGTGTCGGCAACGGCCTCATCCGCTACTTCCTGCAGCTTGCAGCGCAGCTCCACATCCCGAAGGTCTTCGTGCTCACCCGGGCACCGAAGTTCTTCGAGAAGGCCGGCTTCCGCCAGGTGAGCGTCAACAGCCTGCCCGAGAAGGTGCTCAAGGACTGCGCCGTGTGTCCCAAGCGCGAGCAGTGCGACGAAGTCGCCCTTGTGCACGACGTCACCGCCGCCAACGGAAAGTAACCGCCATGACCCCCGCCACTGCCGCGCCCGCAGCCACGTCCGCGGACCACGGCCCCGCCGGCCCGGCGCCGATGCTCCCGCTCGGCTTCACCGCAGCCACCGCGTCGGCCGCCATCAAGAAGCCCGGCCGCCAGGACATGGCGCTCCTGCGCTGCCCGGCGGGCGCCACGCTCGCCGCCGTCTACACCACCAACCTGGTGTGCGCGGCACCGGTGCAGCTGAGCCGCCGGTACCTCGCGGAGAGCCGTGGCCACTGCGGCGCGCTCCTCATCAATTCCGGCTGCGCCAACGCCGCCACCGGCGAGCGCGGCATGGCGAACGCCATCGAACTGGCCGACGCCGTGGCGCGCGCGTGCGACATCTCCTCCGTCGCCGTGCAGGAGAACTCCACCGGCGTGATCGGCGTGCAGCTCCCGGTGGAACGCATGCTGCCCGAGATCGCGCCGATGGCCGCGCGCGCCGCGCACGGGAGCCTCGAGCCCTTCGCACGTGCCATCATGACCACGGACACCTATCCCAAGTGGTCCTCCCGCACCGTGGAGCACGCCGGCCGCCGCTGCACGGTGGTGGGCTGCGCCAAGGGTGCCGGCATGATCCACCCGAACATGGCCACCACCATCGGCGCCATGATGACCGACGCTGCGCTGACCCCCGCAGAGATCGACGGCCACCTCCGCGCCGCCATCGAGCGCAGCTTCCACCGCATCTCGATCGACGGCGACACGAGCACCAACGACTCGGTGTTCGCGCTCGCCTCCGGCGCCGCGGGCGACGGTTTCCCCGCCGATGCCGTGCGCCGCGCCTTCATGGAAGTGGCCCGCGACCTGGCGCTCCTCATCGTCAAGGACGGCGAGGGCTACGAGCGCGGCATCCACGTCCGTGTCACCGGCGCCGCCACCGATGCGGACGCCCTCACCGTGGCCAAGACCATCGCCTCCAGCCTCCTCGTCCGATGCGCCGTGACGGGCGGCGACCCCAACTGGGGCCGCATCCTGGCAGCCGCCGGTCGCGCAGGCGTGCGCCTCGACATCAACGACCTCGACCTCACGGTGGGTGGCGTCAAGCTCTTCGCTGCCGGCGCCCCCGCCGACACGCCGCTCGCCGAGCGCGAGGCCGCCTTCCGCCAGTCCATGGTGGATGTCCACCTCGACCTTGGCCGGGGGGCAGGCTCCGACGAGTTCATATCCTGCGGCCTGACGAAGGCGTACGTCGAGCTCAACGCCGACTACACCACCTGAGTCAGGCGCCGGGCAATCCGCCCCGCGCCCGCTCGTTCCGCCATCGGTCCCGGCGCGCGCCGGGGCCAGTTCCACGGTGCACGTCCCGAGACACCGCGCTCGATGCACCTTCCCCGTGACGCACCTCCCTCCTGGTGCGCCCTCTTCGTGGAGACACTCGTGAAGACCCGTTCAACCGCCCCCGTTGCCGGCCTCCTGCTCGCCGGACTCGCCACCTTCGCCAACGCCCAGAGCGTCCCGCAGAATGCGCCCGGTGGCGCCCCCGCGAAGGACCCGCCGGCGCAGCGCGAGGGCGGCGGCCAGCGTCCGCCGCGTGGTGAAGGTGGCCAGGGCGGCGCCCGTCGCGGCGGCG
>Ga0114979_10001888_pt1 | contig 14145 bp, 15 predicted proteins | sample S_140625_EF_Meta_FD_87315 | JGI IMG/M metagenome (GOLD analysis project Ga0114979, IMG submission 87315) | Freshwater microbial communities from Lake Simoncouche, Canada to study carbon cycling - S_140625_EF_MetaG | ecosystem: Environmental > Aquatic > Freshwater > Lake | place: Lake... | reverse complement strand
TCAACAAACTTGAACATCGAGTTGTAAATCTCTGGGTCTTCTTCGAGCAACTGCAGACCCTTGGCCAACTCCCACTCAGAAGAAATCTGACCACCGTATCGAGGCAACCAAGCTTCGTTGCGCTCACGGGCAAGCTCGTTGATTCGGTTGGCCTGAGGCTGAGCCGCGTGGTGCTTCCACAACTTCACGTAGGCGTGAGGGCGATTGGCGTATTCGGGTAGGTTGCTAAACGGCGTGCCATCTTGGGTGACCGGCAAAATGGTGCAGGCGGTGAAGTCGGTAGCGATGCCGATAACCTGCGAAGCATCGATGCCTGCATTTTTGATTGCGTTGGGAACGGCGTGCTTCAAAACCTCCACGTAGTCGTTGGCGTTTTGAAGGGCCCACTCGGGCGGAAGTGCCGCACCGGATGAGTTGAGCTTCTGGTCCATTACCGCGTTTGGGTACTCGAAAACGGCCGAGCCCAGCTCGGTGCCGTCTGAAACTCGAACCACAACGGCTCGCCCAGAGAGGGTGCCGTAGTCGACGCCGATGGTGAACTGGTCTGTCATTTTGTTCCTAACACTCAGTATTCATGTTAGCGATAACAACTCGAGGGTTACGACCACGGATATTACGGTTGGGTAACTTGGTTGCCCTAGCCACGCGGCGGCGCAGTAGATTCGCGCAGCACCATTTGTGGCTTTAGCGCCTGGTACTTGGCAGGCTTGAGCCCAGCCAATTTGAAGATGAGCAACTCCATCGCGGCCTCGCCCAAACGGTTGAAGTCTTGAAGCATGGTGGTAATCGGTGGAGAGAAATACGGGGCCTCCGGAACGTCGTCGAAGCCAATCACGCTGAGGTCTTCTGGGATGCTTACGCCCTTGAGCCTCATCGCCTTGAACAAGCCAAGTGCCATCTGGTCGTTTGCTGAGAAAACCGCGGTTGTCTTACTCTGGGCAAGGTTTAGGTCGACGCCAAGACGCAGTCCGGTTGCCGAACTCCAGTCGCCCTGCAATACCACCGGCTGCAAATCATTCTTAAGCATCGTCTCTTGGTAGCCAGCCAAACGCGCCTGCGCTTCGATGGAATCTTTGGGGCCCGCAATGTGAAGAATATTTTTGTGGCCAAGCTCTATCAGGTGTTTTGTTGCCTCAACCGCTCCAAAGTGGTTGTCGATTCCGATTGTGGTGGCACCTTCAACCTCTTCGGTATCGATGGCAACGATAGGAATGTTGCGATAGCTCTTGGCAGCCAGTTCGAGGGCTTCTTTCTTGATGGCGATGCACACCAATCCTTCGATGCCGATGCGGCGAAGGTGTTCGATACCTTCGGCCCAAGACTCCGGCGAATTGTTGTCGATGGCAACCGTAAGTGCGTAGTAGTTGGCAAGACGCGCCTGCTTTTCCATTGCATTCAGCATTCCGGCAGGACCGTAGAGCACGGAGTCGGCAACCAAGAACCCCAGAATTGAGTTGCGCTTAGTCACCAGCGCGCGGGCAGCCATGCTCGGGCGATAGTTGAGTTCCTTTGCTGCCGCCTCAACTCGAGCTCGAGTTTCTGGGCGAATGCTGCCGTGGTCGTTCATAACGCGCGAAACGGTTTGGTGAGAAACCCCCGCCAATTTGGCAACGTCGTAGATAGTCGCCTTGCCTTCGTTAGCCAACGCGATTCACCTCCAACAGCTTCTGCGCTCGACTGATCACTGCGTTAGAAATCTCGAGGAATTTCCTCTGATCCACCGGAAGCGACCAACGAGCAAAGTCTATTTCTAGAAGCGTTAACGCACCCTCCTTTGAGGCCAGAATTCGCAGTTGTCCAAACTCGTCGGCAATCATTGCGAAGGACTTGGGCAGATTTGCTTCGGTGACCGTAGCCACGATGTCGACGAGGTCGCCATCGGTGAAGGTGAGTTTGGCACCGAGGTCTAGCTGCCAGGTTTTTACAGGGGCCAACCACTGCGCCGCGGCGGATTTGGTCAGGAGGGTTGCGGCGGCATCCTTGTATGAAACGTTTAGCTGCACGCTGGTCTTGTTAGTTAGCAACGTTGCCCCCTCAGGAATCTGTGGAGACTGCGCGAAGCCAACGAACTCGACCATGACTACTTCTTTGCGGTCGGCGAGGTGCGCATGAAAGTGTAGGCGGCTGCGCCGAAGAGCATGGCCAGCGCTACGTGAGCGAAGAACCAGACGGCCACGCTCGCGAAAGGGTTTAGCCCCAACAGTTGTGCCAACCAAGTGAGCGAGGCTAGAGGAACGAGAAGGCCGAACCAGGATTTAGCTTTGAGTGCGAGATAACCCACCCAGCCTGATCCGATAATCAGTAGAGCCGACATCAACCACGGGTAGGTTTGAGCCGGGTCGCTAAAGGCTTGCGCTGCGGTGAGCACCGAGAAAATCTGTGCCATTAGGTTTGGCTTGGCTGCTTTGTCGAAAGCGCCGAACGCACTCCAAGCTGCGGCATTGCTCATTCGGCTACCTCTTCTATGTCTATGCCCCATGTGCCCGACCAAATCTGGCCCGGCTCTAGCCACACTAAGCCATCGCCGGTGTTGAAAGCATTTGCAGGCGCGCTCTGTGCCTCGAGAGCGAGCAATGTGTTGTCGCCGGCAAAGTCGGTGCCCATGAGAGTAAACACCTGAAGGTAGCTGAAGTCTTGACTCTGAAAAACCGTGACGCGCTCGTTCGAGAGCGGACGTGTGATTGTCGACTGCGCGAAACCCTCCGCGTAACGGGTGAGCCCAGCAAAACAGGTATCCGTGTAATCCGCGGGATTATTCAACCGGATGACGCGCGATTCGGATGCTGGGGTGGTGGCAACTTTGCGGCCGATCGGGAGCATTCGACCGTCGACTTCAAACTCTTCGTGGGCTTCCAGAACCAACTCGCTGGCTGGGTCGGTGACGAAATATGGATGCGAACCGGCAGCGAACGGCGCTGTGCTGTTGCCGATGTTCTCGGCGGAGATTACCGACCTAAGACCGAATTCGGTCAACTCGTAAAAAACAGTTAGGCGCACGTCAAAAGGGTAGGTGGCCTCATCGTGGATAACTGTCGACGTTTCCACTTGGCTCTCGGACTTTTGCACAACTTGGAAGACGCGGTCGAAAACCAGACCGTGGTTGGCGCAGTTGTTGTCTTTGTCGTTGATGCGCGCCCGGAGAGTTCTGCCCTCGTGGTGCCACGTGCCGGCATCCAAGCGGTTCACCCAAGGTGCAAGGGTAGACCCGGCAAACCAGTCTGCCGAATTCAGCCAATCGCTCGAGACAATCTGCGTGTCTCCGGCCGATAGGTGCACAAGCGCTGCGCCGCGAGTTGCGATGCGCGCAGACCACCTGCCATGCGAGATGGTTAGCTCTGCGGCAGTCGGCTGCGCGTTTGGGTGGGTGTTCACGGTCAAAGACTACACACCTGAGTTACGGGCAGGGTTGAGTCGGCGGCAAAGCTGAGGCTAGAAGGGCTGCGCCCTGCCATCACCAACTGTGCACCTAGTGCGGCGATCATCGCTCCGTTGTCGGTGCAAAGATCTAAGGCCGGAATGCGCAGCTCGATACCGGCTGCTTCGCACTTTTCGGCTGCCAACTGGCGCAGTCGAGAGTTGGCCACAACGCCACCGCCAAGAAGCAGGCGCGACACGTTGTGGTCTTGGCAGGCGGCAACCGCCTTGGTTACCAGCACGTCGACCACTGCTTCGCGGAACGATGCAGCAACGTCGGCAACGGGAACATCCTCGCCCTTGGTTTCGGCAACCTCAACCCAGCGGGCGACCGCGGTTTTGAGGCCCGAGAACGAAAAGTCGTAGCGGTGTTTTTCCATGTCTTTTGGCAAGGTGAGCCCGCGAGGAAAGCGGATTGCCTTCGGGTCGCCAGTGGCTGCTGCCTTGTCGATCTGCGGGCCGCCCGGATAGCCGAGACCCAAAAGACGAGACACCTTGTCAAACGCCTCGCCGGCGGCATCGTCGATGGTTTCGCCCAGCAGCTCGACATCGTCGAGCAGGTCGCGCACAAGCAGCAAGGATGTGTGACCCCCCGAAACCAAAAGCGCGATGGTTGGAGTTTCCACCTGACCGCGCTCGAGAACATCCACGCCCACGTGACCAACCAGGTGGTTGACGGCATATATCGGCTTGCCGGTTGCAACGGCTAGAGCCTTGGCTGCACCGACTCCAACCATGAGCGCGCCGGCCAGTCCGGGCCCGTTGGTGACGGCGATGGCGTCCAGGTCTTCGAGGCTAACCTGGGCCGTTTTGAGTGCCTCGCGAATGGCTGGTTGCAGCGCCTCGAGGTGGGCTCGGGCGGCAATCTCCGGAACCACACCGCCAAACCTAGCGTGTTGGTCCATCGACGACGAGATCACGTTGGCGAGCAGGGTGGTGCCACGAACGATGCCGATTCCGGTTTCGTCGCAAGATGATTCGATTCCCAAAACCAGTGGCTGAGCATTGGCTGGCTGCGATGAGAGGTCGATGGCCTTCAACATGATCACGGCATCGATGTTTTCTGGTTGGTAGTACCCGCGGCGAAGATCGATCTGCTCGAAACCCAACGAGCGATAGAGAGACTGTGCAGCCTCGTTGTCGGCACGCACTTCGAGAAAGATCTCCACAGATTTTTGGGCGACGGCCACATCGATGAGTTTTTGCATTAGGGCCCGACCAAGCCCCGCACCCCTGCTGGACTCAGCAACGGCGATAGTCATAACGTTGCTCTGGTGACCGGAAACCACATTGATACCGGCGTAGCCCACCACTCGCTCATCAATGGTGGCAACGAAGTAGTGGCGATCATTGCTCGGGGCAAGTTCGAGTGCCATCGAGTCTCTAGGCCAGGCTGTCGACTCAAAGGCATCGTGCTCGATTTGCATGATGTCGTCTAGGTCGGCCTCGGTGGCCGGTCTGATCGGAGCGGGGATCATGAGCTCACCTGCTTGCCAAACTTGCCGTGCGCCTTCGGCTCGACTGCGTCTGGTGCTCGAATGTATAGGGCAGAAACATCCTCGAGGCTAGCTCCGCCGGCAACCTTGGCCGACGCAACCTGCGCCAAAGATGTCGCATCGAGTTGCGCTTCGGTGCGAACCGGGTTGACGTTTCGCTCGGTCAAAAGCTCTTCAAGATCGGCCGGCTTATTGACGTTGGGGCCTTCGAGCACAATCGGTGCGCCGTGCGAATCGAGCCCGGAGTAAAGGCTCCAATAAACCTCTTTGCGGCGAGCATCCGTGGTGATCAGCAGCGGGTTAATGGGATTGGCGGTGACGGCCTTGGGTCCAGTTAGAGCGGCGAATGCGATGGCATCGTGGCTGACCACACCAAGCAACGGCTTGCCAACCCCTTCGGAAAATGCGATGGCTGCAGCGATGCCAACTCTCAACCCGGTGAACGGTGCCGGCCCGCGACCGACAACCACGGCACTGAGTTGCTTTGGAGTCAACGATGCTTCGCGCAAAACCTGAGCAATCGCATTGCCGATGTTCTCGCTGTGACCCATCGGGTCGTCGATGCTAACGCTGGCAAGAGTTTTGCCCTCTGACACAACTGCTACGCAGGTGCCGCCAGACGTGTCGATTGCTAAGAACGGGCTCACTGAGCACCACCAAGGCTGCCGAGTTCGGCAAATTCGGCGAGCGCCGACTGGTCGGTGAATCGTGGACCAAAACCGGTGAGGGTAACAACGCGAACTTCGCTCTCGCCGGTGTGATCGCGTTCGATTTCGATGTCGAGCCAAGACTCAGTCAGCTCATCGGCAAAACCGCGGCCCCACTCAACCACAACGATTGACTTATCGAAAACGATGTCGAGGTCGTCAAACTCGGCCGCCGAGGTTAGGCGGTAAGCATCCACGTGCACTAGAGGGGCTGCGTGGTTGTTGCGTTTGTGAGTGCGAGCGATAACGAAGGTAGGTGAGGCAACCGTGCCAATCACATCGAGCCCTTCGCCAATGCCACGAGTGAGGGTGGTCTTGCCTGCTCCGAGCGGGCCGGTCAAGACTACAAGGTCGCCGACAACTAACTTGTGAGCCAATCGAATGCCAAGTTGGTGCATCACATCTTGGTCTTCAACTCGCAAAGTTACTAGCGGCACACCTTGGGTCACTCGCCCGCTCCGAGGTAAACGCGCTTGAATCGCCCGCCCATGCGAGTAACGATTTCGTAGTTGATGGTGCCGCAGGCATCGGCGAGGTGGTCAACGGATGGTGCACCAGTAGCAGGGTCGCCAAACAGCACAACCTCGTCGCCAACAGCAACAGCGTCGCTGCCGACATCCAAGACAAACTGGTCCATGGCCACGCGCGAGCTGATTGGGTAGGTCTTACCGTTGAGGCTTACGTGGGCTGCACCGGTGGCATTGCGAGGCAGCCCCTCGGCGTAACCGATCGGAACCAACGCGAGTGTGCTTGGAGCTTTGGTGGTGTGCAGGTATCCGTACGAAACGCCCTGCCCAGCTTCGACGGCCTTGATCTGCACAACCTTGGCCTTGGCTGTCATCGCAGGCTTCAAGCCATACTCGGATGCACGGTGCGCGCTGAAAGGGTCGAGTCCGTAGAGCGCAATGCCAACGCGAACCATGTCGTAGTGGGCCTGCGGGTAGGCTAGCGAGCCATCCGATGCGGTTAGGTGTCGCACTTGGTAAGCCACACCGATTTGGTCGGCCACTGCCACGGCTGCATCGAAGCGCTCAATCTGGGCTAGGTCGTCGGCTTCCGAGGTGCCGCTGAGGTGACTGAATATTCCAACAACCTCAACCAACTCAGATGCCGCAGCGCTCTTGACGGCATTTAGCAGCCCCGGCCAATCAGCCGCGCTTGAACCGTTGCGGCCGAGACCGGTGTCGATCTTGAGGTGAAGCTTGGCGGTTACGCCGGTTGTTTTGGCGGCGGCAACTATGCGATCGAACTGCTCGAGGTTTGCGATGCCGAGGTCGACATTGCCGGTTAGGGCTGCTACGAAGTTATCTTCTGGGTCGTGCAGCCAAGCCAAAATCGGTGACTTGATTCCGGCAGCTCGCAGGGTGAGTGCTTCTTGCACATCGGCTACACCAAAGGAGTCAACCCCCGAAGCCTCGAGCGCACGAGCTACAGGCACCATGCCGTGACCGTAGGCGTCGGCCTTTACAACAGCCTGAACCAGGGTGCCGAAACGGGCCTTCATGCTCTTGTAGTTTTGAACGATCGCGTCTAGATCGATTACCAATTCGCGCATCATTCACCACCTTCTGCAATGACCACCGAAACGGCTTTGCCACCATCATGGCTGATGGAAACATGAAATGACTTTATCCCAGCGGTCTTCGCAACCTCTAGAGTTTCGCCGGTCACCACCAAATAGGGGGCACCACTCTGGCGCTTGGCCACCTCAACGTCGTGCCAGTGCATTCCGTCGGCACCACCCATAGCTTTTACAAACGCTTCTTTGGCGGCAAACTTGCCGGCCAGCGAAGTTAGGTTGGCTTCACGCTCGTTTTCGGTGAAAAGTCGCTCAACCAGTTTTGGAGTGCGGGCAACGGTGCTCTCAAACCTGTCTAGATCGACAAGATCAATGCCGATACCGATGATCATGGTGGTCTACTCGACCGTCACCGACTTGGCCAAGTTGCGAGGCTGGTCAACATCGAGTCCGAGGGCAGTTGCAAACGCTAACGCAAAACCTTGAAGTGGAATGACTGCCAGAACAGCTGCCATGATTGGGTCGCTCTGAGGAATGTAAAGAACGTGCTCGGCGTAGTCGGCAACCTGGTCGTCGCCCTCCTGTGCCACTGCAATCACCTTGGCGCCGCGAGCGCGAATTTCTTGAATGTTTGAAATCACCTTCGGGTGCAAGCTGTCTGGGTCGTGCGGACTAGGCACGATTACGATTACCGGCTGACCTTCTTCGATGAGTGCGATTGGACCGTGCTTGAGCTCGCCCGCTGCAAAGCCTTCGGCGTGGATGTAGGCAATCTCCTTTAGCTTGAGAGCGCCTTCCATGGCAACCGGGTAGCCAACGTTGCGGCCCAGGAACAACACCGATTTAGCGCCAGCCATCGTGGTGCCGAGTTTTTCTGCCTGCTTTGCGGTAACCAAAACTTCTTGCACCTTGGCTGGCAACTTGAGCAGTTCCTTTCCAAGCGCTGCGGCATCGTGGTTGTTTAGTGAACCGCGTGCGAAACCGAGCGTTAAGGCAAGAAGGTAACCAGCAGTGATCTGAGCCGTCAAAGCCTTGGTAGATGCAACTGCCACCTCTGGGCCGGCGTGGGTGTAGATGGTTGCATTGCTCTCGCGAGCAAGTGTTGCTCCCTGAGTGTTGCAAATCGAAAGGACCTTTGCTCCGAGTTCACGCGCGTAACGAATGGCCATCAGAGTGTCCATGGTTTCACCGGACTGCGAGATGGCAACAACGAGGGTATTCGGGGTAACGATCGGGCTGCGGTACCTAAACTCGTGCGAAAGCTCAACCTGCACTGGAACGCGAGCCCACTTTTCGATGGCGTACTTGGTGACGTCGCCAGCGTAAGAAGCGGTGCCACAAGCCACGATGATGATTCGGTCGATTGCCTTCATGTCTTCAACAGGAAAGTCTTCGAAGAGTTCGGGCAGAGTGATCAGCCCATCGCTACCGAGGCGACCCATGAGGGTGTCGGCAACCGCCTGAGGCTGGTCGGCAATTTCCTTGGCCATGAACGATGACCATCCGCCCTTGGATGCCGCCGAGGCATCCCAGTCGACGGTGAACTCTTCGTGCTTGGCAGGCGTGCCATCGAAGTGGCGAAGCTCGACTGAGTCGCGCTTGAGAATGACGATTTCATCTTGACCAACCGAAATCGCGCGATTGGTGTGCTCGATGAAGGCGGCAACATCGCTGCCCAAAAAGTTTTCGCCGTCGCCCAAGCCCACAACCAGTGGGGCGTTGCGACGCGCAGCCAAAACCACATCAGGCTGGTCTTGGTGAACTACAAGAATGGTGAAGGCTCCGTGAAGGCGGTTTACCACGGTGCTGAACGCGCTGATCAGTTCGCCGGTGCGCTCGAACTCGATTGCAATGAGGTGCGCTGCAACTTCTGAGTCGGTCTCGCTGGCAAATTGGGCACCGTGTGAAATGGCTTCTGCCTTGAGTTCTGCAAAGTTTTCGATGATGCCGTTGTGAATTAGAGACAACTTGGATGTCGGCCCGCCCAGGTGCGGGTGAGCGTTTTGGTCGGTGGGTGCGCCGTGGGTTGCCCAGCGAGTGTGGCCGATGCCAATGTGTGCGACAGGCAGTGGGTGTGACTCGATCTCGGCTTCAAGATTGCCAAGTTTTCCGGCCTTTTTGCGAGTTTCGAGGTGGCCTCCCGCCACAATCGAAACACCTGCGGAGTCGTAACCACGATATTCGAGGCGGCGAAGTCCACTGATGAGCACATCAACGGTTGATTTCGGGCCTACATAGCCCACGATTCCACACATAGGGCCATTTTAGCCGATAATGGCTCAATGAGCGTTGAGAAGAGCACCCGTGCAAACGGGTCGAAAGGGGTTAGCCCATTCGACTCAATCTCCCGTTCTGACTGGGCAGAACTCGCTGCGTCGATGGAATCGCCGCTGACCGAAGACGAAATCGCTCGCATCCAAGGACTCGGCGACGTTTTGGACATTCAAGAGGTCAAGGATGTCTACCTGCCGCTCAGTCGCTTGCTGAATATGTACGTTCGCGAAATGCAGTCGCTGCACGAATCTTCGAACAAGTTTTTGGGGCACGCCACCAAACGTGTGCCCTTTGTTATCGGAGTGGCCGGGTCGGTTGCCGTTGGCAAGTCGACCATCGCCCGCTTGCTGAAGGCTCTGCTAACCCGCTGGGATGGCACGCCACACGTGGAACTGGTGACCACGGATGGGTTTCTATATCCGAACGCCGAGCTAGAGCGCCGCGGCATCATGGCTCGCAAAGGTTTTCCTGAATCTTACGATCGCCTAGCGCTTCTCAAGTTTGTTGCCGACGTGAAGAGCGGCGAGGGCGAGGTCAAGGCTCCGGTGTACTCGCACCTTTCTTACGACATCGTTCCTGGCGAGACTGTCACAGTGCAGAGTCCGGATGTGCTGATTGTTGAAGGTTTGAACGTTTTGCAGCAGCCAGGCCCTGGGCAAGAGCTAGCGCTTTCGGACTTCTTTGACTTCAAAATCTACGTGGATGCCGACGCCGAAAACATCACCAAGTGGTTCTTGGCGCGCTTTGAGAAACTGCGCGAATCGGCGTTCACAAATCCGGCTTCGTATTTTCACCGATACGCGGCGGTGCCTTATGAGGCGGCTCTTGAAACCGCCAAGTTCATCTGGTCGTCGATCAACTTGCCAAACCTTCGTGAAAACATTTTGCCCACTCGTTCGCGCGCTACGCTCGTGCTGCAAAAGGGCGACAACCACCGCGTTGAGAACGTTCTGCTGCGCAAACTTTAGTTTTTGCTTGGGCGGCTGGCTTTGACACGGATGGATTGCAGTTTCAGTTCGTGAAGGCGATTTCCGGCGGCCCTGGCTCGAGATCTAAGGGTTGCAGCCGTGATACCGAAGGCAACTCCCACGCCGATGCAAGTGAGAAGCACGGCAAAGAACGCTGAGAGTCCTGCGCCAAGTCCATGAAAACTGCTAGATGCATCAGCTGCTGCTGCGGCAGAACATGCCTGCAGAGGCAACACAAAGCCACATATTCCGGCAAAAATACCAAGACCCAGGCACACATTAGCCCAGGTGGTCATGAGCCTTTGTTTGGTCGTTGAGAGTTGAACCTGCTCTTCCACCGCCTCTTCCGTGACGTAAGTTCTGATTTCTGGATCAGCAGATTGCGGCAGATCTTGTAGCGATGCCACTGGATTTGCAGTCGCACCGCCAGACATGGCCTTAGCTGCTCGCGACTTAGCAGACGAGTTCTTGACCTCCGCTTCGAGAGCGGCGATTTGAGCCCTCTCGACTGCTTCAGAAAGAGTTCGATACTCAAGGTTTTGAATCCGGCGCTTAAGTGCGCTGCTGTAAGCGCTGGATGAGATTCCTACCGCAAAAACGACTATTGTCACGAAGCCCTTTTGCGGGAAGAAGTCAAAGGGTGTGGTTGCCAGAATCAGGCACACACCCGCAAGTCCGTAGGTAATCAGACGAGCAGTTTTGTAGTTCTTGTTGAGTTTGGCGAGCTTCTCTTCGTTGTTCATAACTGGATTTTATTGAAGAATTCAGAAGACAGTCCAGCCACGAAGCCCCCTATCGCAGTCACCCTTTTAGGGGACAACCTATCCTGAACACTTGGCTTGCTGACGCGCCAGCTCGGATTGTTTTCGGTCGAGATTTTGCTGAGCTCTAGACTCGCCATCCTGCTTTTGTGCCAGATTCGATTGCGCCCGATCGAAGGCCGACTGTGCAAGATTTAGGGCACGCTCGGCTACATCCAAGCTCTTCTGCACGCGCTCTTCGGCCACTTGGAGGTCGAGAAGCTTTACGCGATTCGCGCCTTTTTCCTGAGCAAAGTAGCCGTTCAGCGTGCTGTTGAGTTGATCGTATTTACGCTGAGCCGATTTGAGGCTGCTCTGCGACGCGTTGAAAGTTATGTTGGCCAGGCGCACATAGCCCTGCTGGTATCCAAGATTTCGCTGCGCGGTGGTTACCGCAGACTGCGCAGAACGAATCACAGAGTTTTGGCTGTTTGAGCAAGGTGCAACAGCTTGCGCCTCAGCCGGGGTTAGGCCAATCAGCAGGAGGGCAACAAGGATGGTTAGAAGTCTTCTCATGATGGCTCCTCTCCGAGTGACTACTTCTTAAGTGGTTTCACGCCTTGGTCTTCAAGCGAGTTGATGACAGCATCGGCCAAAGCCTGGTAACCGGCATCACTCGGGTTGTAACCATCGGTAGACAGCAGCGTTGGATTGCCAACGAGGGTATCGCCTACCGGTAGGTACACCGCATCAACAGAGTATGCCGACCCTCGGACAGCGACTCTAAGTTGCGACAAAGCTGTGGATTGCGGAGTTGGCGAAGGGGGTAGCTCGGTGGTCATCGGAGACAAGACAAAGATCTTCGCCTTTTTGAATGTGGCGCGGAGCCCAGCGTAAAACTTGGAGACATTTGCCTGAACCTCTGGCGTGTAGCCATCCGAGCGGCCCGCAGATACAAAGATGAACGAGGGCTTGTACTTTTTGAGGTCTGGAAGCTTGTCAACCAGGTTCGGAGTTCCCGAATAGTATCCGGCGCCACCTAGCCCCACGTTGACCTCGTACCAGCCAAACTCGTTTGCCACCAAGGATGAGAATCGCAGCGACCGGTTTGTTGCTCCCGAACCTTGGACCATCGAGTCGCCAATAAAGAGCGCAACTTTAGGAGCCTTCTTCGGGGCAGGTGTGTAGACCTCAGAATTCTGAGCGAGGGTGTCTTTGATGCGGGCATCCCAGTAAGAGTTGAACACCAGGCCGAAAACAGCCAGTGATGCCACAATGCTGAAGATAGCGAGAAACGCACCACGCCTGCGGCGCGCTTGATCTCTCTTCTGTTCAGACATCTTTCCCCTCCGTCTGAGACAAGTCTATTTCAGCGCTAATCGCTGTTGAACAACCCTGGCGATGCGATCTGCCCACGACTGCGCATTGCCAACTGAAGCTGCTTCCACCATCACTCGAACAAGAGGCTCGGTGCCAGATGCTCGCAACAAAACTCGACCGGTGTCGCCTAGGTCGGCTTCGGCCTCGCGCACTGTTGCTTGAACCTCATCGTCTGAGTCAACGGCACTTTTATCTACGCCTCGAACGTTAATCAAAACTTGTGGATAAACGGTCATCACGGATGCCAGCTCGGCGAGCGACTTTCCGGTGCGAGAAACTTCGGCCATCAACATTAGTCCGGTCAAAATTCCATCGCCGGTGGTTGCAAACTGGCTAAAGATTACGTGCCCCGACTGTTCTCCGCCAAGGGTGTAACCGCCCTCGCGCATCTTCTCGAGCACGTAACGGTCGCCAACGGCGGTTTCGAGCATCTCGATTTGCGCCTGCTTCATGGCAAGTCGCAAACCCAGGTTGGACATCACGGTGGCGACAAGAGTGTTTCTTGCAAGACTCCCCTGCGCTTTGGCCGAAAGTGCAAGCACAGCCATGAGCTGGTCGCCATCCACAATCTCGCCTCGGTGGTCTACTGCAAGGCATCGGTCGGCGTCGCCATCGTGGGCAATGCCGGCATCGGCGCCGTGTTCCAACACCGCAGCCTGGAGGGCGCTCATGTGAGTCGAACCGTATCCATCATTGATGTTGACGCCGTCTGGGTCGGCTCCGATGACGATCACCTTTGCGCCGGCATCCTTGAAGACTTCTGGCGAAACACCAGAAGCCGCGCCGTGAGCGCAGTCGAGAACAACGGTCAGGCCATCGAGACGGTTAGGAATTGAGCCGAGCAGGTGAACGATGTAACGATCTTCGGCATCGGCAAAGCGGTGAACGTGACCAACGGCGCCACCCAGAGGAGCCAGCATCGGCAGCGCCATCTGTGCCTCGATGGCATCTTCGATGTGATCTTCGAGTTTGTGACCACCACGAGAAAAAATCTTGATTCCGTTGTCTGGTGCAGAGTTGTGCGATGCAGAAATCATCACGCCAAAATCGGCATCGATGTCTGCCGTCAAAAACGCGGCACCCGGGGTTGGCAGCACGCCGGCGTCGTAAACATCCACGCCGCTCGAAGCCAAACCGGCAGCAACCGCCGCAGACAAGAACTCGCCCGAAATCCGAGGATCGCGAGCGAGAACTGCTTTAGGTTTGTTGCCGATTGCACGGGCATCTTGGCCAAGAACTACTGCGGTTGCCTGAGCTAGCTTTAGGGCTAGATCGACTGTGATGTCTTTGTTCGCAAGACCGCGAACGCCATCAGTTCCGAATAGACGGGCCATGATTTTAGGCTAGTGCTAAAGCGCCGAAACGAATCCGAAGATTAACGCTTCGAGAACTGAGAAGCCTTACGTGCCTTCTTGAGACCGGCCTTCTTGCGCTCGATGACACGAGGGTCGCGCTTTAGGAAGCCTGCCTTCTTTAGAGCTGGACGGTTGTTGTCGCGGTCAACCTCGTTTAGTGCACGAGCGATGCCGAGGCGAAGTGCGCCGGCCTGACCTGCGATGCCACCACCGTTGATGCGAGCAATCACGTCGTACTGGCCCGCAAGGTCAAGAACGGTGAATGGGTCGGTGATCAACTGCTGGTGAAGCT
>Ga0114979_10001885_pt1 | contig 14159 bp, 11 predicted proteins | sample S_140625_EF_Meta_FD_87315 | JGI IMG/M metagenome (GOLD analysis project Ga0114979, IMG submission 87315) | Freshwater microbial communities from Lake Simoncouche, Canada to study carbon cycling - S_140625_EF_MetaG | ecosystem: Environmental > Aquatic > Freshwater > Lake | place: Lake... | reverse complement strand
AGGTAATTCAGATTTAAAATTATTCATGTTTATTAATTCAATTTAATTTTTTTTAAGAACCTCTTTTCTAACTAATCCGTAAATCATTCGTTGAACGAGTTGATCTGAGGTGAGGGGAAGTAAGTTCATTTCAAAACGGGATTTTTTAATGAGGTATTTTAGTCCAAATAGTATGCTCCTGTAGAACATGATTTTTAACTTATAATATGTCCCAAAAATAATTGGATGATTTGTCTTATCGACTTCTTTGCTATCTAGTAGAACCGTAAATAAAGCGTCATGTTTCTCAATTTTATTTTCTATGATGAGAAGTACTTTCCATAAAAATACGTTTTTTAATGAAATAGTCATGAATTCTGATTTCCAGATATCATGAAATCTTCTTGAGAAGAGTTTTCTTGCCGCTATTCTTAGTTCACCAATGTGTTTTTTTTCGTTTGAGGATCTATTTGATAATCTCTTACACCAACCTTCGATGACATACCAATAATCTTCGAGGGAATTTCTCCTTAACTGTTCAAGTGACTCAACCAAACAAAGGATGAAGCCTAATCCTTGTAGCTTGATATATTCTTGTCTTTCTTTTAACCATTCCTTTTCTGGTACTTCAATAACATACCCCACTGAGGCAGGCCTGTTGCCGTTTATAATTTCAATTTTTAGTGAGGCACTTCTTATGAGGCGTGAACCATCTGTTAAAAGTCTTAACTGGGTGTTCTCGTCAGGGTTTATTCTTTTCAGTCTTATTTGACACACAGTTTTTTTGTTTAGATGCATGAGAGTCTTTTCCAAAGCAGAGATGTCTCTTTCATCTATGGATGGTCCTACTTCCTCATCAATGGATCCTTTTAAGAGGTTATAGGTTAGGGAAATGGATGCTCTTAATACCTGGACAGGGCCAATGGAACCAAGGTGACTGAAGTGAATTTTCCAGTTTAGTTGTTTGTGAAAAATTTTGCCGAAATTATTATGTGAGGAAATTGCCCCCGCAGTCAGATAAATTTGGGATATTCCACGTAAAGTTAAATGTATTTCCGTTTTAAAGTTTATGTTTCTTTGACCCAGTATGCGGATGAATTCAGAAAGAAAATTTTTAAAAGTTATGTCACTTTCTTTTTGAAAAAAATGCTTTATGATTATTTGATTTTCTTCATTTTTTAGTGTGTCAGGATTCTCAACAAGATGTCTGAGATTTTTTAATATTCCATCAGAGTCTTTCAAAATTAATCTGTAAAGAAAATTTACAAATGTTTTAATGGTTTTGTTTTCCAAGATGAAACAAGGATTAAGATCTATAAGCTTTAATTTATGTTCTTTTGCATCGTAGAGTATATTGCCTGCATGAGGATCTGCCCATATGATGCCTTTTTGAAGCATAAGGTAAAGGTAAGCATCGCTTAAACCATCAGCTATGTTCTCTCGTTGCAGATAGCGGTATTGAACAACAGAGGTTATTTTTTCACCTGCTACCTTTTCCATGATGATGACATCTTTTTCGACATGAAAATAGACTGGTATTTCCAGATTGAATTTTTCTTTTAGTGCATTTCGAATGATTTCTGAATTTTTTTTCTCGTTTGTGAAATCCAGTTCTTCTATAGTTTGATTAGCATATTGGGTAATACTTTTTTTTAATGTATAAATCACGCCTTTGATATTGATATATTCTCTAGAATCTAATTTATTTTTTGTTAAATGATCATCTAATCTTTCAAGTAAAGAAAGGAGAATATTTTTTTGTTCGTCAAAAAGTTTTTTTAACCCAGGTCTTTGAATTTTTATGAGGATCTTTTGATGAGTTTGAAAATGAGTTTTTCCAAGAGGTGTCAGAGAGAACTCATAAAGAGCACCTACAGATGCTCCGGCATATGCACTTTGAATTTGATCTGGAATGAGAATATAATTCTTCAAATTTATTAAGGACGGTCTATTTAACATTTCTTGAACATAATCCCAGGATTTTTTTTTACTCCCAAAAAGACCTCCTAGTTTGTCTTGTTGTACTTTTAGCTCCTTGGCAAGAAGAGGAGGTGCAATCTCAGAGAGAACTTGGGCAAGTTTTACATAAATGCCGCCGAGTTCCTGAAGAAGGATAGAAATGATTCTTCCTTGTGAGATTTCTTTTTTTGGTGTGCATATGATGCAAATAAGTACAGTCATGCATTTTTCAGATGGTAAGTGAGTCACGGCACTGTCAATAAGAGGCAAAAGAAGGTTCTCTCCTTTTATATTGTTTGAGAGTTTATTTTTAAATTTATGTCTTAGATCATTTTCATAATAAAGGTGAAGGATTCTTTCAGTCAGTTGAGTAAGTTTTTTGTGAACTTCGGCATCGAGTTCATAATAAGCAGTAAAAAGTGGTTCTTTAAGGTCAGGGAGGATTCCAATCACTTCATTAGAGAAGAAAGGAAAAAGTTTCATCCATGGAAAATATCTTTTCGTGATTGATTCTAAGATATCTTCAATGAGGTCTGCCTCTTCTATAAGGTCTAAAATTTCAGGGCTTTTTAACACAGAATCGAAGACTTGATTAATTATATTTTTAATAATGGGATATAGCTTTTCTTCCTTTAAATATTCCTCATTAAAATGATCAATGCCCAGCGTTTCGAGGGAGAGGATTGTTTCATTTACATTTTTTACCGCGATAAATTCATTATCCAGGCCACAGTCCATAAGATCTCTTATGATGGTAAGCCATGCATGCCTTCTCTCTTTTTCAGTGATGGGATCAAATCTTAGTTTAGAGATGGCCTTAGAAATAAAGGTGCCGATGGAATGGGATTCATTTTTTGCCAGATGGGCGACTTCCAGAACCCAGGAATAATCTTTCATGGATACTGGGTATAGCAAGATTCAGAAGATGCTCCACCTTAAATAATTCTTAACAACTTTAAAACTTTTCTATGTTCTCCATGATGGTGCTTGCCATTTCTTTTAGATTAGATCTTTCAAGTTCATGCTTTGAATGCGAGATCGTCTTCACAATCCCATTTCGTAACCAGGATTTTGTGAGGTGAGTTTCTTCAGAAGTGATAACACGGTCCTGATCTCCAATCATAAGGATGACCGGAATTGTGATGTCGGACATATCTTCTTTCGTGAGACCATCGAGCTTCTCGAGATGCTGCATCATATGTGCTGTAGAGCGAAGAAGATGGGGCCATTGCTCACCATGTTTCTTTTTTAATAGTTCTGCTGTTTGGGGATATTTTTCTATAATGTTCTGTGGATTCAATGTAGGAATTTCTTTTTGGACTGATTTTTCGCTCCAATTAAATCTTGTGCCATAGGTAAAGATCATTTTTATAGGGGAGTCATCATAGTTCGCCATATGATAAAGGGCCACATACCCACCCATGGAGTACCCAAAAATAATGGGGGAGGTGAGGTTATTTTGACGTATAAACTGATCTAGATCTTTGGCAAATAGATCTATCCTGAATTCTTTTGTTTCTTTAGCATTTAAACCGTGCCCTGAAAAATCAAAAGAATGAACGTTGTATTCCTTTTCAGTAAAGTATTCCATAAGAGGTTGTAGGTCCCCTGATGTGCCAAGAGTGCCGTGGAGGAAGATGACTGAGTTTGTTGATGCCATATACAGGACCTGTCCAATATTAAGTGCGTGAATTTTATTATATCTCATAGGATAATCCCTTAAAAGGATTTCCTATGAAACTTCTTCTTTTCATTTTTTTATTACCTCTTATTTCATACTCCGAAACTCGGGAATACACTGGAGAAGCAAAATTTAAGGGGAAAGTTGTGTATCTTGAACAACACTCAGTGGAGATTCAGGGTAATAAGGCCATCAGGTCTGAAACCATTTATAAAAAACCTGATGGATTGATCATCGGAAAACTCACTAATGACTACTCCAAAAGTGTGAACGTGCCTGAATATCTCATGCAGGACATGGTGACGAAAAACAAGCATGGAATCCGTCATCAGGATAAAAAAATTCTCATGTTTAATCACGACGATGGAAAGAGAGAAGAAACAAAGGAAATAACCGAGGATGTTTCTGAAGGCGAGCTTTTGGTGGCGGGCCAGGGTCTCCATTACTATCTGGTTTTAAAGATGGATGAGGTGATACAAAAGGGTAAATTAACATTGAAATTCATGATTCCAGGGCAACTTGATGTGTATGAATTTAAATTAAAAGTTTTTAAGGTAATGGATGATAAAGTTGAATTTGAGGTCATGATTAACAATTGGTTTTTGAAGCTATTTGCGCCTAAATTAAAAATGATCTACGAGCTAAAGTCGAGACGGCTACTCAGTTATGAGGGACTTTCAAATCTTAAAGGCCCGGATGGTAAATTGATGAAAGTTGAGATTAAATACGATTACAAATAATTAATTTTTTTTCATGTAATTGGTTTCTCTTAGGTCGGAGGGTAGATTAGATTTAAAAAGATAAGGTATCTATTCATGCTCGAACAGCTCATTTCAAATATCAGAAAAAAGTTACCTATTCAAAATCCCCTTCATTCTTTTGTTCACAATAATATTTTACTAATGTTTGAGCATATGGATTTTCATGAGGCCGTTTCAGAGGCAGGAAAACTCTATAAGGCAAGACCCTATCTAGAAATTTATAAGTATCTTGAAAAATTTGATGAAAATAAAATTACACAAACTGATATCAGAAGATCAATTGATCATTATCTAGGTAAGTACAAGGCGATAAACTCGCTTCCACTTTTGGGATCAACTCCTGAGAATTATTTTTATCGTTTAATGTTCTCTAAACTTTCTTTTAATGATGATGAAATTCAACCTGTACTTTCTAATTCTATTCTTTGGGAAAATTGCCTCAAAAAGATGGAGAACCAATCATTGACTCTTGGAAGGTCAGTTCGTTACTGGCGTGGAAAAGAATATTGGGAAAAGTATCATAATGAGTCGTATGTACTAAGTTTTCACCCTTTTATGATCAGACTTATTTCAAGTTTTCTGGATCAAGGACAAAGCTATTGGCCTAATCCCTTTGTGGACAGAAGTTTTTGGGATTTCTTTCTTTTTGATGTTCTTTCATTAAAAGGGGTTTCTGAAGGATGGATTGAAAAGCTTGTAGAGAAAACGGAGGCTTCAAAAAAATTGGGGCCCTCTGAGGTTATAATAAAAGAACTAAATCTAAAAAAAATTCCTGAAGATGTTTGGGAGTCATACTTGCTTGAAATTCTCTTTGATCTTAAGGGATGGGCCGGGATGGTCAATAAGCTTGAAACCGAACCAGAACAGGCAACGGTTAAAGCACCCAATATAAAGCTTCTGGATTTCATGGCCGCATTTTTACTCATGGAATCCTCTATTGATACGTACCATAGTGAATCAGCATCCATTGATCTTCAAATGATTCATGGAAGGATTGAAAAGATTGAACTTAGAAGTTTTCAACTTGCACTTGCACTCTATCAAATAACAGAATCATTTTGTCTTCATGAAGACTGGATGATAAATGTTGAGACCCAGAAGTTGCTGAATATGATAGATGAGATTGACCAATCAGAGTTAAGAGATAGGGTCCGTCTATGGCATGAGGCCTATGAGCATCATTTTCACAGAGAGGCATTGGAGGCGGTTTCAGGGCATGTCTTAAAAATAAAAAATGATGACATAAAAACTTATGCACAGATTTTATTTTGTATTGATGACCGTGAAGAATCCATGAGAAGGTATGTGGAAGAAACTGATTCTGGAATTGAAACCTTCGGAGTTGTTGGATTCTTTGGAATTGATATGAAGTTTTCGGGGCTAGGGCACAGTAGATCTATTCCTCAGTGTCCTCCTGTATTGGTTCCTAGCCGCTCCATCAAGGAGGTTTCTCTTAGTGATTCGACGACTTTTAAAAAATGGAACACCTACCAGGGGCTTTTAGATCTTTTTCTCTATTATCAATCCAGGACACTTATAAGAGGTTTCCTCTCAACTCTGATACTGGGTCTCTTGAGTCTTATTCCCATGTCCATTCAAGTCTTCTTTCCTAGAAAAAGTCGTTTCTTTGGAAAAAAAATTCTGAACCTCCTTACTCAAAGTCCAAAAACTGAGATTCATCTTGAGAGGGGAGAAGGAGACTATGGTTACACTAAAAAAGAGATGGCCAGTATGGTGGAGGCGATCCTAAGGATGATTGGACTCCCAAAATTGACTCCACTGGTGCTAGTGATGGGGCACGGATCTTCGAGTAATAACAATCCCTTTAAACAGGCCTACGGTTGTGGTGCCTGTGGTGGAAATGCGGGGATGCCAAATACCAGGGCCTTTGTGAAAATGGCCAATGATAAGCTAGTTAGATCAGAGCTTAAAAAAATTGGGATCGAGATACCGGATGAGACTTGGTTTGTGGGTGCACTCCATGATACCTGCACCGACGAAGTTCAGTTTCTGGATGAAGGGCAAATACCAGAATCTCATTATTCCTCTCTGGATAAATTGAAACAGAGTCTGATCAGGGCGTCTAAACTCAATGCTTTAGAAAGATGCCAAAGATTTGATACTTTCATTAAGCACTCACCAGATGAAGCTCTAGGGCACGTCAAAGAGAGGGCCAATGACCTTGCACAACCTCGACCTGAGTACGGTCATTCATCCAATGCTCTGGCGGTGGTTGGTAATAGAGAAATGACTAAGGGGCTTTTTATGAACCGACGGTCATTCCTCTTAAGTTATGATTGGAAAAGTGATCCTGATGGGTCCATTTTAAAAAACGTAGTCTTGGGCGGGATACCTGTGGCAGTAAATATTAACATGGATTATTACTTTTCTTCTGTTGATAATGACCATTTTGGATGCGGCTCAAAGCTCCCTCTTAATATGACATCTCTTCTCGGAGTAATGACTGGTTCTATGAGTGATTTAAGAATTGGACTTGCCAGACAAATGGTAGAAATTCATGAACCCATCAGAAATATGACGATCATTGAGGCTCCCCTACCCAGGGTGAGGGACCTCTTTAATAGTCACTCTCGCTTGAGAAATATTCTTTACAACCATTGGATGAGATTAGCAGTGTTTGATCCTATTGATCAAAAGTGGTGGATGTTTGGTCAAGATAATTACGAAGAATTACATGTGGAGCATCTACCACTCACCGTATTTAAGAGTTCTCATTCTTACGTTTCCTTTCAACGGGAAGATAATTTTGTGGAGATTCATAAGTGATTGAGAAACTTTTTGAGCTTATTTTGGTTTCACCGTTTATCTGGATGGTCTTTCTTGCCATGATCTTTTTTCTGAGAATTAAGATTAATGAGCGGCTTCTCTCTGAGTCAGTGAGGCTTTTTTGCCTTTATATGTTTTTTATGACTCTCATGCTTTTTGTGACAACTTTAATTCATTCCCCATCTTTTTTACTCCTCGACCTCGAAGATTGGATTCATGTGGGAGACTATCATTTTAAAATTAGGTTTATTGTTGACCTTCTGGGGGCCACCTATGCGGTCCTCACGACTTCCCTTATTGGAATCATTATTAAGTTTTCTAGAAACTATCTTCATAAAGAAGAGGGTTATTTTAGATTTATTTTCCTTCTATCCACTCTCATGTTTGGTCTTCTTATTGTATCTTTTGCGCGCTCTTTGGACTTATTATTTGTCGGTTGGGAACTTGTGGGAACGGCCTCAGTTCTTCTTATTAGTTATTTTCATGATAAACCTAGACCAGTCTCCCATGCCATTAAGGCCATGGTGACTTATAGGATTTGTGATATGGGAATCCTTGCCGCCGCCGCTTGGTCTCATTTACATTTTCACTCCACTGATTTTGTGATTTTTCCCAAAATGCTTCATGCAGACCCCCATTCTTTTGGTCCCGTTATTGTGGGATTTTTTGTCCTTTGGGCGTCTTTAGGAAAAGCAGGTCAACTGCCCATGAGCTCTTGGCTTCCTGCCGCAATGGAAGGGCCCACACCCTCAAGTGCTATCTTTTATGGTGCTCTTTCTGTTCACTTAGGTCCTTTTTTGCTGTTAAGATTTTATGATTATTTTTCTCATTTTCCTTCACTTCTTGTGGCCGTGGGGATGATTGGGGCAGCGTCTGCTTTTTATGCCACTTTGGTGGGACGAACAAGGTCAGATGCTAAAACCATGCTTGCTTTTGCTACGATTTCTCAAGTGGGTATCATCTATGTTGAAATTGCCATGGGATTCCAAAATCTGGCCTTATTTCATATGGTCACTCACGCGAGCCTAAGAACTTATCAATTCCTACGCTCGAGCTCTCTGATTCAAGACTTTGTAGAAAACCCAATGGTGGAACATCATAAATACATCCGAAGAGGTTTCTTCTTCGAAAAATTTCTCTCCCAAAGCTTCAGAGAAAAATTATTTGTTCATGCTCTCCATGGATTTCATCTTGATTTTTTCACTAAAAAAATCATTGATGCCTTCCTCTTTCCTATGAAATGTCTCATAAAATAGAAGAGAGGTTAATGATATTTGACACTTATCTTCTCAAATTGATTTTAAGGAAAACTAAATGAAAGTCTCTTTTGGTTTCTTTGAATTTTTTCCTCTTCTTTCAACCTTTATCCCTGCCTTCCTTTCCATCTTTTATGATTCTGGTAGAAAGTGGCAGGACTACGTGATTGTCATCCTTGGGATTACTTTTCTTTTTTTTACTTATATCTTTTTTACTGAAGACTTTAACACCGTTCATAGTGTGCATTCCTTATTTGACATCCGCTACAATAAGATAAGTATTTTTATAGCACTTCTTTATTCCGGGTCCTTATTTGTGGGGCTTTTTCCCTTAAGAAGTTCTATTAGCCTTTCTTCTTCTTTTTTGTTCTATATTGCTGGTGGGCTTGGAATCATTTTGGCGAATAACCTTCCTACTTTTTTCTTTTTCTGGACCTTCCAGAGATTTATTCCCATGAAAAAATTTTTAAAAGAGGGGAGAGGAGGAACTTATTTTTTTCAACATCTCATGACTTTTCTCTGCTTCCTAGGTTTGATGATTTATGCTCATTCAGAAGATCTTTTCATCACACCGATGACTGATTATCCTGCTTCATTTTTTAAGTGGCCTGTTCTTCTTCTCTCTTTCATCATCATTTATCAGAGTCATGGAATATTTCCCTTCCACAGCTGGGTTCACGATATGGTGGGAAAAATTCCGTGGTATGAGTTTTCCGCAATCTTTCTTTGCCGCTCAGGAGTTCTTCTTTTCCTCCAACTTCTTCTTCCTACCCTGAAGTATGACCCTGATTTTTTCAAAATCCTACTTCTCTCACTTTCGATCTTTTCTTCCGTTTACTGGTCTTTAAGAGGAATTCTTGAATCTCATCTTAATAAAAAAACAACTTACTTCTATATTGCTCAGGCCTCTCTTCTTCTTACCGGAATGCAGGCCGACTTAACGGCGACAAGAGGCTCTTATCTTCATATGCTCGTTATCTCGATTGCAGGTACAGGGATTTTTTCTATCCTTAACTATGTTCAAAATAGTTACAGTTTTAAACGTAAGTCTCAGTTCTACGGCCTTTCACTTTATTTTCCGAAGCTCTCAACACTTTTTTGTCTGTTTGGTCTTTGTGTTATAGGTGTGCCCCTCGGGGCCTCTTTTGTAGTTGAGGATCTTGTGATCACTGGACTTTTAGAGTATCACCAGTACCTGGGGCTGGGTCACATTCTTGCTACTTGTTTAAATGGGATACTGTTTTTTCTTCTCTTTAGTCAGATATTTCTAGGTCCTACTCCTTTTGGAGACGCTCCCGTTAATAAGGATATGAAGCTCCTTCAAATGGTTCCCTACCTCATGGCCTTACTCATCTTGCTTCTTATTGGCATTGTGCCGGGACTTTTTTTGGAGAAAATTAGTTGGTAGGTTTTATTACTTTATTTTTAGCTGAAGTGCTGATTTAAGAAGAACTGGATCCGCCTCCCATGGTTTCTCTGGCCAGTAGTGTTTAGGATAATCTCTAAGATACTCTTTTCTTATATCCTGATAGGTTCGGTTCCAGAAATTTTTTAAGTCTCTGGTAACCTGAATGGGCCTTTTATGAGGTCCCAAAAGTTTTAAAGTCAGGGACACTTTTCCTTGTAAGATTGCAGGTGTATCCATGATCCCATAAAAATCCTGTATTGGGGCCTCAAGATAGGGGTCCATGTCTATGGGATAATAAATAGTGAGCTCTTTTTTTCCTTTTAATTTAATTTTTACAGGTAAATTTTGATCCAAATCTTGGATTGAGAATTCTTTTCCTACGGATTCCTCAAAATATGAGTCCAAATTTTTAAATTCAAGTTCATTATAGAGAGAAAAATAATTTTTCATCTCAAGCTTAAGAAAAAATTGATTAAGATCTATTTTTTTTATCCTGGCCCAGAATGAGAGCCTTCCATACAAAGTACCCTCCATCCAGGTTTTTAACTTTTCTTCAACAAACGGTTTGGATTGCCGTAAGATTTTTTCTTGGGTTTCTTGTTTTAAATTAAACCAGTCTATTTTTAAGACGTTCTCATCGAGAGCAATGCTTCCTAGTTTAGTTTTCCTTAGGATCTTTATCTTCTCACCCATCTCTATTTCTTCTTCCTCAATGAGAGGAAAAGGAGCAATGTCCCAAAACCATTCTTCCTGAACCTCTAAGACCTCTATGACTTCCTGTCGTTGAGTTATTTCTAGGATGACATAAAAACCATCTTCTAAATCATGAAGTTTTTCATGGGCCTTGATGACTTTACCTGAATAATGGATGAAATCCCGTTGTTTTTTTCGAAATTTTGCCACTTGATCAATGAGCCCATGGAGAAAACACTTCTTCCAATTCACCTCATCTGCGGAAGATTTAAGATAGAAAGAGAGTCTTCGAAATAAATTTCCAGTTTTATCTTTTTCAACTTTCTGACAAATGTAGTCCAGTAGATTTTCTTTATCCTCACGTTTGAGTCTCTCTCCGGCGACTAGGATTCTTGAGAGTCTAGGGTCCAGGGGGTACTCCAGCATTTTTTTTCCAACTGAAGTTAGGTGATCCTTATCCAGGGCCCCGATCATTTCTAGAAGTTCTTTGGATTTATTCCATTTTTCTTCTTTAGGGGGCACAAACCAAAGAGGGGCAATCACAATGGACGATAAAAAAAGGTACAGACCTGTTAAATCCTCTGTCTCCAACTGAGGCAGAGTGTGTTCTCTTCTTTGCTCAAAATCTTGTTCAGAGTAGAGCCGGTGGCAAACTCCTGGCCCAGTTCTTCCGGCACGACCAGTCCTTTGGATGGCAGATGATTTTGTTACCTGTGAATCCTGGATAAATTTTAGTCCACTCCAAGCCGAGTGGGAGGCAGCTCTTTGTATTCCTGAATCAATAACTACCTCAATGCCAGGAATGGTGACTGAGCTTTCAGCGATGTTTGTCGCCAGGATGACTTTTCTTTGATGAGATTCACCTAATACTTTTTCCTGTTCTTCTTTTGAGAGCTCAGAGTGGAGAAAGTGGAGGTTGATTTTTTCTTTTAGTTCATCAACTGAATTTAGGACGGTCTGTATCCTGATCATCTCTCTCATCCCGGGAACAAAGACAAGAGTATCTCCTTCAGTTTCAAGGATCGCCTTCTTAACTTTGGACTCAAGTGACTGATTAAGAATACTTGGTACATTGGGAAGATAATTGATTGTTACAGCATGAGAGGAGACCTCAATATCAATGACCTTTGCCTCCGGAATATTTTGTAAGATGCTCGTATCAAGAGTTGCTGACATGAGGATGATTTTCAAATCCCTTTTTGTTTGGACACTTCTTAGAAGGGCCAGGGCCGCATCTGTTTCCACATGTCGTTCATGAAATTCGTCAAGAATGACCACATCCACATCATGAATGAGAGGGTCATGGATGAATTTTTTTAAAAAAGTACCTTCTGTATAAAAGATCAGTTGTGAGTTCTCAGAATATTTTTTCTCAAATCGAAAATGAAATCCAATTTCAAGACCAAGGGTGAGGTTTTCTTCCTGAGCAATTCTTACGGCAGCAAGTTTTGCCGCCAATCTTCTAGGCTCAAGCACAACTATTTTTTTTCCTAATTCCTTTGCAATAGACCAGGGTAGTCTTGTGGTTTTTCCTGAGCCTGGGGAGGCCTTGATTAAAATCATGGACTCAGTCTTAATTAATTTCAGAATATCATTGAGTCGAGAGTCAATTGGAAGAGGGGACTTCTCATTTTGCTTCATGCGGCACCAAATTGGAGATTGAAACTTTCACATCTTACATTGATAATAATAAAATTCATAGGAGTTCAATCATGTCAGTATGTCCATGTCGATCCCTGGATCAAAACAAGTTACCATTTGAAGAATGTTGTCAGCCTTTTCTTGAGGGAAAAAAGGGGCCATCCACGGCCGAGGCCCTGATGCGTTCCCGCTATACGGCCTACGTGGTGAAGAACATCCATTACATTGCTGATACCCAGGTGACTGTTAAGGATGAAGTTTTTGATAAAGAAGAAGCTCTCAAGTGGGCCGAAAGTTCAGAGTGGCTTGGGCTTTTGGTAAAAATACCCAAAAAGGTGGTGTCGACGACAAAACGGGCATCGTTGAATTTGTGGCCAGTTATAGGGACAAGGAAAGTGGAACTGAGTTAAAGCACCATGAGACTTCTTTGTTTACTCGTGAAAATCAGCTTTGGAAATTTAAAGAGGGTCACATTCATGGGGGACAACCTGTGAAAAGACTTGAACCAAAAATTGGTAGAAATGATCCCTGTTCTTGTGGCTCAGGTAAAAAATATAAAAAATGTTGTGGGGCCTGATTGAAAGAAAAAATCATTAATGAACTTTTGAAAAAAATCCAGGAAGAAATGGCCGGAGTTCAGGAGTCTGTTCATTCAAGTAGAAGCCTTGCTACCGATTTAGAGTTTAAGGCCGAGGGTAAATACGATACAAGATCCCTTGAGGCCTCTTACCTAGCTTCAGCTGAGTCCAAACGGGTCGAGGAATTAAAGCTAGAGATGCAGATTCTTCAGGATGTGGATTTAAAAGCATCTAAGAGGTTGAGTGAAATTTCAATAGGTGCTCTGGTTGATTTGTCCTACAAAAACCAGGTAAGAAAATATTTTCTGATCCCCACTTCGGGTGGCACCATGATTGAAGTGGATGGAGAAACGGTTTTGGTTGTTTCGGTCTTTTCCCCTATAGGAGATGCTCTGCTGGGACTAAAGGCGGGGGATGAATTTGAAGTGGAAACTCCTAAAGAGAGTAGACACTATAAAGTGGTTGGTTTTTCATGATCCTCCCAGACTATAACCTATTGTAATTTCATAAATTCTTGATTCTCCTTAAAGAGTTTTCAGAGGATCTCCGATAAACCTTTTATTGGCTTCAAATAGAGTGAGGAGTCTTCTATGGGATGGTTCTTGTCGGTCTTGATGTTTATGGGAGTTACTTCTTTAAGTGCTCAAGTCACTCAGTCCCATGTTGAGAGTATGCTCGATCAGATGGTACGAGAAAATGTCATTTCAAAAGAAGAGGCAGAAAAGGCCCGAGGGAGATTGAGAACCCTGACACCCAACCAATGGTCTGAGATCAATAAACAAACGGCGATCATGGCCGAAAGGTCCCCGGCCTCTGTGACTCCTTCGAATAACAAAATTGAAGAGGTTAATAATATAGACCTCGACGGAGCTCAGTTTAAGGCCATAGAAACTGAGATGAAAAGAATCATACCTGAGTCCAGAGAGGCCCGTTAGTAGGGAGAACTCACATACTTCCATAACTTTTTCTTAAGATATTGTGGAACAAAAAGCTTCATAAACCTGGCACAGGTCCTTAGGCGGACAAATGCCTTCATGTTCCAGGGAAAATGAGAGAGCAGGATATTGTCATCTAGAACATCAAAAAAATAGTCCAAAATGATGGAAAGAATAATGACATCGTCCAGGATACCAAAGAAAGGAATCCAGTCGGGAATGATGTCAAATGGCGAGATCATGAGTGCAATCAAGGCCAGGAGTATCTTTTTATCTCTAGAGGGAATTCTTTCATCATTTGCTGTATGAACAAGAAAATTTTTTAAGTCTGTGAAAAATTTCATCATAATCTCTCCTCTTTCGTCAGTTCTCTCAAGGCCAGGGATGAAGCGGCAAAAGCAAAGGCACCAGTCACAAAACTCGCCGAACCGAATCCTTCTTCACAGTCCATGTTTTTTGCCATTCCCGGTGGAAGATAGGT
>Ga0114979_10001883_pt1 | contig 14160 bp, 15 predicted proteins | sample S_140625_EF_Meta_FD_87315 | JGI IMG/M metagenome (GOLD analysis project Ga0114979, IMG submission 87315) | Freshwater microbial communities from Lake Simoncouche, Canada to study carbon cycling - S_140625_EF_MetaG | ecosystem: Environmental > Aquatic > Freshwater > Lake | place: Lake... | reverse complement strand
CCTTGGTCTCTGCGAAACAGACGACGGCCATCGCGTTCCATGCACGTGCGGCCAGCGGGTGCAGCGACAGGTGACCGACGCCCTCGAACCAGACCGACTGCAGGTGGCACGGTCCGAGCCGGCCGTTCTTCTCGCCGGTCAGGTCGGCGGGCATTTCCACGGGCGGGAACTCGATCATGCTGACAGCCTCCACATCTCAAGGTTTCCGTTGACGTTGATCGCTCCGCCCGAACCCTGCGACAGACGGATCTGAATGGTTTGCGCGGCGGCAAGCGACACCGCTGGCATCGACACGGCGCACGTCGTCATCTGTGTCGCAGCGCCGATCGGATGCCGAAACGACGTGGTGCCGTTGACGTACACCTCGATCGTCGAGTTCGTGCCCGGCGTCGACGCCCACGAGATGACGGCCCAGATCGAGTACAGCCCGCCCAGCCCGGTTGGGATCGTGATCGTGTCCGACGTCGCGGCGATGTAGCCGTCGGTGTCGGTCGTCTCGACATCCCACGACACGGCAGTGAACGTGCTGGTGCCGTTCGGGATCGACTGGGTGGCGAAGCGGGCGAGCTGCACGCCGCTGCGACCGGCCGAACCGTAGTTGCCGACACGCACCCAGTTGGTGCCGTCGTAGCAGACGATGCGGTCGGTGTCGGTTTCGGTGACGAGCCGGCCTTCGACACCGGTCGGTCGTGTGCCCGAGGTGACCTGGGCGACGACCTGCTGGCGCAGATACGTGTCGTAGTTGGCGCTCGTAAGGACCGAGCCGTCTGCGAGCCCTGCGTCGGGCATGTCCGCCTCCTAGTAGGGGATCTTGTTGCCGGCTGCTGCGCCGATGCGTCCGTAGGTGGCATCACCGAGCGTCAGGTACGGAGCCGCCGAATACGCCGCCCACTGCACCGGCGCCAGATAGAGCACGGTCACCCAGTTCTCCGGGCTGATCGTGTGCTGGATGCCTTGGATGATGCAGGCCTGCGAGAACGAGCCGCTGCCGCCCGTCGGGCGCCGGTTCACGGTGACCCGCTCCCCCAGCTCGAGGCCGAGCACGGTCGGCAGGAACGTCGACGTCGCCCGGCGTGGCTTCAGTTCGACACGAGGGATACGGGTCGCCGGGTCCTTGCGGAGCCGGAGCCGTGCGGCGCCGAGCTGGCGTGCGACATAGCCGGCCTCGTTCGGCAACGCCTGCGCTGCGACCGAGTCGGACTGTTCGCCGTAGGCGGTGACCGACGTGGCGTCCTTGACGACAACTTGACCGGCGCCGTACGAGACGGTGATCACGTTCCTGATGTTCTCAAGGTGGTTGCCGTCGATCTCGATGTCGGAGTAGTTCGTCTCGCCGGGATTGTCCCCGAGGGTGGCCTGTGCGGTGATCGACGACGAGTTCGTCATCTGCCACTGGCGGTCACGGAAGGTGATCTGTCCGTCGCCGCTGACGAAGAACAAACCCTGCTCGGCGACCGAACATGCCTGGCAGGCGGCCAGCGCCGACTGGGATGACGTGAACGCGCCGAGCACGGTGGAGCCGGTCGAGATCGCACGGTCGCCTGCGGGCCAGCCGATGGCGTCAAGGATGCGTCCGATGCGGGTGCCTGCCCGGTCGCCGATCGGATGCCCCCAGCCGGTCAGGCCGGCCTGATAATGCGTCGACACCTGCGTGCTGTTCAGCTCGCTGGTGTAGACGGCGAGGCCGTAGATCGCCGGGTTGACCGGTGAACCGGAGCGAGGCTGGCAGACGGCCTGCACCGACGGCGGTGGCAACGCAGCGAACGTGTTGGTCGACGTCGCTGCGCTGAGCGCCCCTTGCCACACCTGGACACCGTTGGCGTACAGGGTCAGGTTGGTGGCGCTCGCGGTCAGCACCAGATGCACCAGCGCCGTCGACACCTGCCAGCCGGTCGATGCGTACGTGTACGACTTGGTGGCTGCCGAGTTCGAGTAGCCGACCGACACGGTGCCGTCCGTCGCTCCGACCGCAAGGCGAATCCAGTTGGTGGAGTCGAGTGCTGCTCGGGCGATATTGGTGCCGGCGTACACGCCGTAGTTGAAGTTCCAGAACCAGCCCTCGACCGTCTTGGGTGCAGCGGTCGGGATACCGTTCGCTGCCCAGCCGACGTTCGCCAACGTGGTCGACGGGCCGACCGGTCGAGTGATGGCGAGGTCGGCGGGTGCGAAAAACGTCGGGTCGCCTTGGTTGAAGTTGGCGATGTCGACGTTGCCGACGGTGGCCGGCGAGATCGCTCCGTTGTCGATCGTGTCAAGCGCCCAATAGGCGTGCGGGCTGTCGGCGCGCACGGTGGCGTCGTAGGCGTTGACCGGCGGTGCGGTCTGCTGCAATAACCGGAACGCATCGACGGCCTGCACGGCGACCTCGCTGTCGACCATCCTCGGATAGTCGACCGGCCAGCCCATGATGTGGCCGGTGAAGATCGTCGCTGAGGTGGCCCCGTAGGCGGCGGTGACGCGCACCTTCCGCATCGGCAGCAGGTTGCCGTAGTACGGACCGGCCGTGTTCGACGGGTCGAAACGTCGGGCACGGTTGTCGAGCGTCAACGTCATCGTGCCCGGCGAGTAGTCCGACAGTTCGGTGGTGCGGCCACGCTTGATCGCAAGGTCCCGGACGTAGGTGGAGACGTCGACCCATGTGCAGGATGCGTTGGCGGTGAGCGGGTTGTTGGTGAACGCCACCTCGACCGTGACGGTGGCGCCGTCGAACCAGGTAGCCATCAGGTCAGCCTGTTCCCGCCGGCCCTGTAGTAGGCGTTGATGGCGTTGACGATCTGGCGGCCAGTTTCAACCGGACTTCCGCCGGGCGCGACGTTGACGTTGATCTTCACGTTGGTCGTTGATCCACCACTGGCGGCAATACCGCCCTCCATGAGTTGCTTGGTGTTCGGCGACAGTGTCAGGCGGCCTGCAACGTTCGCGTAAAACTGCGACGTGTCAAGCTTGCGTTGGATAATTGACACAATGTCGCCAGGGCTTGCAGGATCAAGTGACGCAACCAGTTCGAGCTTCTGGTCTTCAGGGATGGCGTCAACTTCGGATACGTAGTCGGCGACGGCTGCTTTTGAGTCAAGGGCTGCCGACGCAACACCGTTGTAGTACTCCTCGGCACTGATCTTGTTGTCCCGAAAATCCTTTTCAAGATCTTTGATCGCCTTGGCGTTGGACGACAGATTTTGCTGTAGGTGAATGAAGTCGGCACGACCAGCGATCTGGTCCTGCAACTGCTTCAGCGCGTTCTTGGCACCAATGGCGCCGTCATGGAACCGGAGGTAGGCAGTTCTTGCGTCCGCTACCTCGTCCTTGTTGAGTCCGATGTAGCGGGCGGCCATGCCGGCGGCATCGCCGAGGCCGGCGACTGATGAACTGATCTTCGGTGCCTCGCGGTTGAACGCGTTCCACACCGGTTCAAGTTGGCTCCAGCCCCAATCCCACGCCCATTCAGCCGGGTTCGGAAGCTCGAGGTCAGTGAGCGAAAGCCCGAGTTTCTGGGTCTGGTCGTCGAGCCACGCAATGCCATCGGCCAGTTTGATGATCATGCCAAAAGCGTCTGTCAGTGCTGGAACGACCTCTTGCCCAACCGTTTCCTTGAGCTCAGTGAACTTGTCGTCCAGCTCTCGAAGTTTGTCTTTGAACTCTTTTGAGCGCTTGATCTCGTCGGCCGTAAACACCTTGACATCGGCGACGCCTTCGAGTTGTGACTTGATGTCCTGAGCCGATCGAGCGATCAGCGGGGCGACGGACTGCCAACCCCTGCCGAGCAACTTGGCAGCAACCTGCGCTTGCTCGGTTGGGTCTTTGATGTCACGCAACTTCTGCAGAACATTCTCAAACGTTCCGGCGGCATCAACTGCGCCCGACGATGTGTGTGCAATTGAAACGCCAAGCTTGTCGAATACTTCTGGGTTGACGTTTTTGTTGAGTTTGCCGAGGGTGGACTGCAGCGTGCTGGCCTCAACTCCGAGGTCGCCGGCCACCTCAATCCAACGGCTGGCCGCGTCGTACGAGAAGCCTGTGACCGTCGCGAAGTTATCGACCTGCTCGCCAAGGGCAGCCCATTCTTGTGCTGCGTCAAACGCGATTTTTGCGCCGCCAGCAACTGCCGCACCCAGCGCCGCAGGCCCGGCGGCGGCAAGGCCGAACGTGCTGCCAAGCGACGACACGCCGGCCTTGAGTTTGCCGGTGAATCCTTGCGCCTCGCTGACCGCTGATCGGAAGTCCTTGAGCCCGGAGACGGCCTTGTTGGTCGTGACGTCGATGATGACCGAGATGCGTTCAGTGAACGACGCCATGACTCACCCCTAGGAGAAGTAGCGGCCGATGGCCTTGGCGACCTGGCGATCGACTCGCCCTGGCACCCGTTGTTCGATCAGTTTCTCGGCGTCGGACCAGGTGCGCTTCCCGGTGGTGCGACCGTTCCACTTGGACCGCTTGGTCTGTTTGCCGCGCTTGTTGAACTGTGGCGTCGGCCGCGCCTTGCCGTGGTTGCGGCCGATCTCAAGCACGACCATCGGGCCGGCAGCGTTCGGGTAGATCCGCAGCTCGTGGTCCGACACGATGTCGTAGCGGCCACGGATCTGCACCGGCTTCTTGCGACGCCAGCCCGACATCGACTGGTCGCCCAGGTCACTCTGGACTGCTTCGTCGACGTCTTTCTTGGTTTCGCGACCGATCGCACCGAGACGGCGTCGGCCGGCCTCGCCGCTGAACTCGCGTTGCAACATGCCGAGTTTGCGTTCGAGGCCGGCGAGATCGGCCATGCCGGTCAGAAGGTGCCGTTGGAGACGGCGCCGGTCACCTGCAGCGATGCCGAGTATTCGACACGGCCGCCGACGGCGGTCGACACCGAGTACTGGGCGACGTAGACCGAGCCGGCGGTGCGGGCCTGTGTTGCGACGGAGCCGCCGGGGCCGAAGATGAAGCCGAGCAGCGAGCCCGCCGACTTGGCGGTGGTCAACTGGGTGTGGATGACGACGTCGTACGGGCCGGACATCGAGTAGGTGTCGCCGTCCTGCAGGCCCGGGATGTATCCCTTGCTGGTGGAGCCGAACGTCGACACGTCGAGCTGGTCGGTCGACTGCGGGAACGACAGACTGTCGGCGTACGACGACAGGTTCTGGAGTGCGCCTGCCGCGTTGGACAGGTAGAACGCGCTGGTGGTACCGGCTTTGAAGGCCATGGCTGTCTCCTAGGGGTGGTGGGTGGGAGATTCGGTCAGCGACGGGCGAAGCTGACGAGACGGGTGGCGCTACCGACGCCGACGACGGTGTCGACGATTCGCAGGTAGCGGTTGACGGTGGTGCCGGCAGCGATGACGAGGCGTTCGCTGGTGGTGCCGGTGACGGTGGCGAAGGTGCCGAGCGTCGCCAAGGTCGAGTTGTTCGTCGAGTGTTCGACGGTGATGGTGTCCGACGTCAGGCCGCTGTAGGCGGTGACGTGCAGGTGTGCGACGCCGCCGTTGCTGGACGACGCCCCGTTGTCGACCGAGGTGGACTGGGTGGTGGTGGTGATCGCAGTCGACGGATCGAGGACGACACCGGCGTCAACGCCGCCATCGCACTGGATCGACACGGCTGCGGTCACGACGTCGGCGACCGGGCTGGTGACGGTGGCGTTCGACTGGTTGGCCTGCAGCAGCCATGTCTCGGCCGATCGTGCCGCACCCGACGGCGCCAAGGTCAGCACCTGCGGCGTGCCCTTCCACGTGTTGAGCGTGGCGAACTCGCCGCCTGCGGCAGCGATGGTGTCGAGCAGGAGGTCGAGCGACACGGTGCCGGTGCGCTGGCCGGGCGTGTACTGCTTGGAGGTGTCGGCGAGGGTCGTGACGTCGAGCATGGTGGTGTCGTCGTTGTAGGTGAAGCCTCGGGTGTAGGTGGCCCAGGCGGCGGCACCGACGAACAGTCGCGAGTTGTAGGACGCTACGAATGCCATTAGAAGCAGACCTCGATCTGAAACTGGACGGCGAGGTAGTCGACGCCGTCAATCCACTGGATGACCTGTACTTCGCCGCAGTTGGTGACGACTGCGTAGTCGACGCTGACCGACCAGTTCGCCCCGTTCTGTACTGCGGCGATCAACGACCCGGTGCCGGACAGTTCGCACAACGCATCGAGCGCCGCCTCGGAGATCTCGGGTGTCGCTCGAGGTGCGTAGGCGCTGACGGTGAACTGGTGCACCGCCTTGGCCTGTGAGAACACCATGCGGGGATCGAACGAAGGCCGGCCGACCTTGAAGCTGTACGTGTTGAGCTGGTCGCCGACGTAGCCGTTGGATGTCGACCAGCCGTCGATCGTCTCAAGGACGTTGACGAGGTCGGCGCGCACCTCGGCGATGGTGGTCATGCGACCCTCGGCTTGACGTAGTACTCGACCAACGCTGCGGCCATCGGGTTCAGGGTCTCACGGACCCGCAGGATGGACCCGTCGAAGTTGAGGCCACCGAACACGGCGTCGGACGCCTTGAACAGTTGTGTCGCCTGGATCAGGCAGGCTTTCTCGACGTCGTCAGGGATGGCAGGGAAGCCGAACTTGGCGGTGACCCGCACACCTGGCCGGCCCGACGACCACATCGGGAACGCCGTCAGGCCGGCATCGACGATCCTGATCTGCGTGAACGGCATGACGGGCACTTCGTGGTCGGCGTTCTTTGGCAGCACGATGAAGTTCGTGTTGATCGTCAGCGTCGTCGCGTACGTGCCGTTGTCGCCGTCGTCGACCCTGACGACCAGCCCGGACGTGGTCGAGATGTCGTCGACATAACAGTCGTATGCGTTGTCGGCGTAGTACTCACGCTGGACGCCGGCACTGTCCTGCCAGAACCGGCGGCCGCAATGCCGGTCGATCTGGCGTGACGCAGCGTTCAGCGCCATCTCCAACTTCGTGTCATACGAGGCGTCGGACTGGCCGATGTTCAGCTCGGCCTTCAGCATCGCCATCGTCGCGTACGAGTTCGTCAACGTCATGGGACCTCGATGATGCCTAGACCCCAACAGTCGGGGATGTTGAACCACTTGAGATTGCGGGCAGCGACGAACTGTTCGATCGCCCGTTTCACCGGATACGTCGGGTCACCGGCCGGCGCCCCCTCGGGTACCGGCAGTTCGGTGTCGTGCAACACGATCAGCCCGCCGGAACGGACGAGCCCGATGTAGCGCTGCAGTTCCCACAGCGTGTGCTGGTAGTGGTGCGATGTGTCGATGAAGCAGATGTCGAACGGGCCGGGCAGTTGGGCGATGACCGCTTCGTTGGTGTCGTCGCCTTGGATGTAGGTCCAGTGCCGGTGTTCGCCGATCGCCGGTCTGCTGTCGAGGTCGACGGACCACAGGTGGCCGCCGGTCTCGGCGAGGGCGTGCAGCCAGGCAACGGTGGAGACACCGGTGCGGGTGCCCAGCTCAAGGACCTTGGTGCACTGGCCGGCCTTCACCATGCCGACGAACCGTGGCAGGTGGAGGTAGATGTCCGACGGTGTGCGGGCGAGCCGGTCGTAGTGGGTCGCCAGCGTCGGTGTCGTCCACGACCACACGTTCCCGCCCTGCAGCAGCTCGTCCTTCGGGAGGAGTTCCATGACGGCCCGAGCGACCGGCGGGTGGTGGGCGTCGTCGCCGCAGATCACGCCACCGGGTGACATGAACGGCAGTACCGCTGTGATGGTGTCGTACACCTCACGGTAGGTGTGTTCGGCGTCGATGAACACGAGGGCGATCGGACCGCCGTGGCCGGCCATGTACTCGCGCCAGCTCATGCGGTGCTCGACGACGTTGCCGCCGGTGAGCACTTTGACGTTGTTGGCGAACGTGGCGTGGACGTCCCGTTCGGCGGCGAGTTCGGCGGAGATCTCGTTGGGCGAACCCTGCCAGGTGTCGATCGCGTGCACGGTCCGGGGCCGGATCGCGTTTGCCAGGACACAGGTCGACTTGCCTTCCCACGATCCGATCTCGAGGATCACACCGGGGATGTGGTCGACCTGTCGGGCGAGCTGGGCGAGTCGGTCGCAGGATTCGTTGTGGAACCAGTTTTCGGTGAAGAAACTCATCGCGGGCGGAACCACACTTCCGGGCAGCGACGCTCGGCGATCATCTTCGGCCATGACTCGTCGACGTCGACCGGTTCCATCCGCCGGCCGTCGACATGGAACCCTTCCCGCAGGTACAGGTCGGTCGACAGTCCGACGAGGGTGCGGTCGGCGATTTCCGGGTGGCAGAACGATCCGAGTTTGGCAAGCGCCGCTTCCTTGCCGCCGAGCCAGGACAGGTGCCAGCCGGCGTCGGTGAGCGCCTGGTTGGTGTTGCGGGTGTTCCGCAGTTTCTGGAACGGCCACTGCCCGAGGCCGCCCAACTGGCGCAGCGTCGCGGCGACGGTGCCGCCCCACGGGTCGGGGTGGAGCCAGTCGACGGCGAAGCAGTGGAGCCGCTGTTCGAACGTGACGAACCCGGTTCGTGGGCGGACGTTGCGGACGTGGAGGGCACGGCAGATTTCGTCGACGTCGCCGTGGAGCACGATGTCGTCGTCCTGCAGTGTGTGCTGGCTGTTGATCCGGCGGAGCCCTTCCATTGCGTATTCGCGTTGGGCAAGTTCACGTGCCCACGGGTCCGGGTCGTCGGTCGCTGTCGGCATCCCGGTCGCCCGGATCACGATCAGCTGGTCCGACCAGGCGGCGAACCGGTCGAGGTTGTCGCTCAGGTGGAACGGCTTGGGATGGTCCTGATGGTCGACGTCGGCTTCGATGGCGATGAACCAGTCGACCGCTGACGACATCTCCTCAAGCCGGCATTGGAGCATGTCGAGTTCGTTGTTGAACGGGAACACGTCGATGATGAACGGACGTCGGTTCATGACCAGATGTCCTTCTTGACGGTGCGGTGCTGTTCGATCAGGCCGGCGCGACGCTTGAACGCGATCTCGTCCATCTCGGAGAACTCGACCGCTTTCATGTAGGTCGGGTCCTTCGCACGCAGGTCTTCGCGACCGTCGTAGCCGGGATGGTGGTGGATGACCACCGAGTCGAGGCAGGGTGTGAACACGCCTCGGGCTTTGGCGAGTTGGATCATTTCCTTGTCGCAGTACCAGTGGTAGTACGCCTCCGGGCAGAGGATGCCGGGCCCTTCGAGCGAGGTGCCGTCCTCGAGGACGTGGCTGCGGCGCACGAAGAAGTGGTCGGCGTGCTTGCCGGCGGCAACGAGCGGGTTGCGGCTACGTCCGGGTTCGGAGTCATTGGTGCCGATCACGTCGTAGCGGTCGGACAGTTTGCGGGCCGCTTCGATCCAGCCGGGTGTGAACTCGACGTCGTCGCCGGCGAGGAACACCCAGTCGCTGATGGTGTTGGCGAACCCTTCGTTCATCTTGGATGCGTACGAGGTGCCACGACTGGCGATGATGTAGCCGGCGCCGGCTGCCTTGAGGGCGTCGATCTGGGCGTGGTATTTGGACTCGACGATGTACAGCAGATGTGCGGTGCCGTCGTTGGTGGCGTTGAACGAGTCAACCAGTCGGGCGACGTTCTCGGGCCGGTTGACGGCCGGGACGAGGACGGTGATGTCGTCCATGACCGGCTTGGTCGGGTCAGGCCGTGTGTCCAGCGACGCAAGGTATGGGCGCCAGTAGGTGTCGTAGACGTGGTCGGCGTCGTAGCCGGCAGCGAACTGGATGCAGTCGTCCTGCATCGCGCCGAGATCGGCGGCGTACGCCTTCTCCAGTGCCCGTTCGATCTCGAACACGTTCGGTGCCTGATACCAGGAGCGTGACGGGCCGTCCCAGCAGGCCTGTCCGGAGACGAGCCAGCCGTTGTTGACCAGCTCCTGTTGGGCGGTGAACGCCGAGGTGATCACCGGGACACCGCAGGCTTGTGCCTCGATGAGCGGCACACCGAACCCCTCGCCCCTTGACGGGGCGAGCAGCACGTCGAATGCCGTGTACATCAACGCCATCAGCTCGGCGGGGAAGCCGATCATGTAGGCGTACTGGTTGGTGAACCGGATCGCCGTCTCGGGGATGCCGCAGCACTGGGCGAGTTCGGGAAGGTTGATCCCTCCCCCAGTGCCCGACTTCTCGGAGTGGACGTGCAGGACGCTGTTCGGGTGGTTGCGATGGAACCGGGCAAACGCCTGGAACGATTCGCTGAACGACTTCCTGTCGTTCGGGTCCTTGTTCATCGCGACCATGCCGACGACGAACGCGTTGCGGTCGATCTGCAGAAACTCTCGACCGTCGACCTCACGGCCGTCAATGACGGCGGTGAACGTCGGCTTGTAGACCTTGGTGTCGACGGCGAGCGGGATGTAGGCGGGCTCAAGGCCGGCGTTGGCGAACTCGCCGTGACCGTGCTTGGACATAGCGATGCAGCGGGCGTTGCTGCGTTCGAAGAACTTGAGCACCATGTTCGGCACCGGGTCGTGGTCGACGGGTGCCCAGGCGGCAACGTTGAACTCTTTCAGGTTCGGTGTCGTCAGCGACCAGACGTCAAGCAGCGGGATGATCCAGCCTTCGTCGGCGCCGAAGAACTGCTTGGCGTGGGCACAGATGACGTCGTCGCCTGACACGAGGAACCAAGACGGGTAGACCTGCACCTTGTGGCCGGCCGGTGTGGTGTAGGTGGTGAGGCCGGTGGCGGCGGGTGCGCCGTAGGTTGCCGAGATGGCGACCTGGTGGCCGTCACGGGTGAGCCGGTCGGCGAGCAGAGCGATCTGGACGCCATAGCCGGTCTTGACGGTGGCCGAGTTGGAGTGCAGCAGGATTTTCACTGGGCGACCTCGTCGGTGACGATCTGGTCGGTGAGGAACGAGTGCAGCAGCGGGTCACGGTCCCATGTGGCGCCGATGCGTGCGGCGTGTGTGACCGATCCGAGACGGGTCTCATATGAGGCGCGGGGTTCGGTCACGATGACGAACTGGTCGCCGTCCCGGGTGACGGTGACGACGTGTTCGTGTCGGGCGATGCGGTGCAGCTCGGCGGCGAGCTGGTTGCGTGGCACGGTGTGCACGGGCATAGATGCTCCTTTGGCAGGGGTGGCAGGTGCGGCCGGTGGCCGGTGACGCTGGAGGACGCCACCGGCCACGACCAGGTGGTTGGCAGGTTTGTGCCCTCGAACGTCGCGTGGACGTTCGAGGGCGTCCCCCTGCCTGGGGATCATCCAGCCGCGAGGGCTGGGTAGGTCACACGTTCTGGACGAGCGTGTTGAGGTAGCTGACCTGGCGGTGGTTGCCGCCGACGCGCCACTTCCCACGGAAGCCGGTCTCGTCGGTGTCGAAGTAGCGCGAGGCGTCCGACTCGATGACCGGGTTCCCGACGGTACGGATCACGTACTCGGAGAAGTCGCCGTACGTGGCGAGGATGGCGTTGGAGCCGGCCTGCGCGCAGTTGACGTCCGAGAACACCGGGCTGCCGAGGAACCGGTCGGGCTGACCGTTCTGCAGGCCGGAGGTGAGCGACGGCTCCCACAGGAAGGCGCCGATGGTGCCGCCGGCGCCGTCACGGAGCTTGCGGATCGAACCGGCGACCGAGTCGTGCATCAGGAACGAGCCTCGCTGACGGACGCTGTCCGCCACCGAGTACTGCAGGTCGATGAACTTCTCAACAGTCGGAGCGATGAGCGAGCCACCGGTCTTGATCGGGGCGTTGGTGCCCGCACCGGCGAGGATGGTCATGCCGGTGGGCTCGTTCGTGCCGGTACCGACGACGAGGTCGGCGTCGACGATACGACCGAGGGCGTAGCCGAGATCGCCGCCGAGCCACGACGAGATGTCGAACGCTGCGTCGTTGACGAGTTCGTTGCTGACGCGCACGAGCTGACCGAACTTGTAGGTGTTGAGGTTGACACGGTTCATCACCGGGTCGGTGCCGGCGAGGGTCGTGCCCTGACCCGACACCTGGGTGCCGATGCCGTGGGTCTGCAGACGGGGCAGCTGCATGTTCTCACCGGTCGAGGTGTTCATCACGGTGGCGCCGATGCGGAACGCTGCGATGTTGGCCTCGAGGAGGTCGAACAGGCTGCGGGCCATGGTGGTCGGCACGACCAGCGAACCGCTCGTGGCGTCCCATGCGAGAGCACGGATTTCCTCGGGCGAGGCACCGGCGCGGAGCATCTGGCGCTCCTTCATGGCGCGCTGGATGTCGATCTCGAAGTCGCCGGTGCGGTGGGTCAGCCACTGGCGGAAGGCATCGCCGTGCACCTTGTCGTTGTGGGCGGTGCGGGCCTCGCCGAACACCGACAGGGTCTGCTGGCGCAGGGCGGCGGCTTCCTGCTCGCGGGTCTCACGGGCGACGAACTGGCGCACTTCGGCGTCGATCTCGTCGATGCGGGCGTCGAGGCGAGCGATCTTCTGGCTTTCCTCGGCGGTGCGCTCACGGCCGGCGGTGTAGTCCAGCTCGCTGCGGAGCTGTTCGACGACACGGGCACGGTCCTCGTTGAGCGCGATCACATGGCTACGGATGTCCATGGTTCACGTCCTTTCGGGAGGTGTTGTTGTTGTGGGTGTCATCGACGTGGTGGCGACGCCCGTGGTGACCGCTGTGCGGTTCCGGGTGGCGCGCTCCGGGTTCGATGTGGGAGCCGTCAGACCAGAGCGGGTCGGGCGGCGATCTTGCGGTCCAACGCTTCGCGCTCGGCGCGATCACGTTGTTCGAACTCGTTGGCGGAACGGATCGGCACCCAGGTGACGACCTCGTTCACGGCGACAGGGTCGGCATCGTCGAGGGTGATGGTGTTGTCGCCGTTGAGGCTGTAGCCGAGCTGCCAGGTGCCGTCGACCTCGGTGCCGTACAGGCAGAACACGACCTGGTTGTCGTTGAAGTCCTCGATGTCGACCATGCCGAGTGGGCTGGTCACAAAGCGGGCCTTGAGGGCGATCTCCAGCCACGACTCGACTTCCTCGTTCCAGACGTCGGCGAAGCGGCGCTCGAGGTGGCGCACGGCCCGACGCATCTGGTCCTTGGTCATGTCGACGTCGGTGATGTCACTCATGAACGCGTCGAACGACCGCAGCTGGGCGCTGGTCGTCGGCGAGGCCGGGTAGGTCACGACGCTGACGTCGAACAGTTCGATCTCCTTGATGGAGCGCTGGCTGTAGTCCGACGACCATTCCTCGTCGCGGACACGGAACCCGATCGACATCTGATCAAGGTCGCCACGGTTCATGGCCGAGCGGATTTCCTGCACGGTTGGGTTAGACGGGTCGAGGGTGGCGGTGGCCCGCAGGTTCGGGTCGGCGCTCAACTTGAGGGTGCCCGACTTGCTGCGGGCCAGCGGCACGCCCGAGTGGTTGACGAGCAGACGGACGTCGGCCTTCTGCTTGAGGGTGCGGTTGAACGCACCGGGCAGGATGGTCTCGGTGTAGTCACCCCACTGGTCACGGACGTGGTAGCCGGTGTTGACCACGGAGGCGATGCCTTCGAAGGTGAAGCCGTCGTTCATGTCACGCATCACCATGTCGGTGGCGGTGAACGACCTGGTCTCCCGCTCGGTGCGGGCGGCGCGTTCGGCGAGGGTCATATGACTCCGATCAGACGAGGAGCAGAAGTTCCTCGTCCTCGAGGACGAGGTTGTACGGGTCCACGAGACCGTCGGCCCTCAGCCGGTCGTCGAGGTGGTGGGTCATGCCGACGCCGGTGATGGCGGGCAGGATGACGGGCAGTTGACGTTCGGGCCGGCGTTTCGCATGAGCACGGCGCAAGCCGGTGTGTGTGGCGTCGTCAGCCGGTGCCGGCGTCCCGGATGAACCGGCCGCTGACGCGGTGTCGTTGGCGTTTGTCGTGGCCGACGTGCCCACGATGGTGACCGTGCCGCTTGCGGTGGCAGTGTCGTCGGCGTTGGTGGTGGCCGAGGTACCGGTGACGGTTGCGGCGCTGACCGTGCCACTTGCCGACAGGCTGTCGTTGGCGTTGGTCGTCGAGCTGGTGCCGACAATGGTGACCGTGCCGCTTGCGACGGCGGTGTCATTGGCGTTTGTTGTTGAGCTGGTGCCGGTGACGGAGGATGGTGCTGCGCCGCCGAACAGGAGTAGCAGCGACATCGGCTATCTCCTGACTAAGGGCAGCCTCACGTTGGCGGAGATGTCCGAGAGGCGTGGCTGTTCACGCTGCGAGACCGTCAGGCCGGAGGATGTGCCGTCTGTTCGAGCGATTGTTGTAGCAGCCGTTGCCGACAACTGTTGACGGACGTAGGTGGCTG
>Ga0114979_10001882_pt1 | contig 14165 bp, 13 predicted proteins | sample S_140625_EF_Meta_FD_87315 | JGI IMG/M metagenome (GOLD analysis project Ga0114979, IMG submission 87315) | Freshwater microbial communities from Lake Simoncouche, Canada to study carbon cycling - S_140625_EF_MetaG | ecosystem: Environmental > Aquatic > Freshwater > Lake | place: Lake... | reverse complement strand
TATTCCAGAGAATACATTAATACAAAATCGTGATGTTATTATTGCTAAAATTACACCAATCAAAGAAAATAGAAACGATCATACAAAAATAATAAAATATGAAGACCAAAGTAAAATTTATAAAACAAATGAAGAAACATATATTGACAAAAATTATATAGATAGAAATGGTGATGGTTATAATTTCGCCAAAGTAAAGTTGAGAATTGTTAGAAAACCGGTGATTGGAGATAAATTTTCCAGTCGTCATGGGCAAAAAGGTACAATTGGTAATATTATTCCAGAAGAAGATATACCGTTTACAAAAGATGGATTAAAACCAGATATTATTATCAATCCACATGCTATTCCAAGTAGAATGACAATTGGTCAGTTAAAAGAAACGGTTTTAGGAAAAACTTTGTTGTCTTTGGGATTATTTGGAGATGGTACCTCTTTTGGTGATTTTGAGGTAAAAGATATTTGTAAAGAATTATTAAAAGTAGGTTATGAGGCACATGGAAACGAATTGTTATATAATGGATTGACAGGCGAACAGGTTGAATGTAGTGTATTTATGGGTCCTGTATTTTATCAAAGATTAAAGCATATGGTAAATGACAAGACACATAGTAGATCGATTGGTCCAATGGTAAATCTCACTAGACAACCAGCTGAAGGTAGATCCAGAGATGGTGGTTTACGATTTGGTGAAATGGAAAGAGATTGTATGGTTTCGCATGGTGCATCTAGATTTACACAAGATAGAATGTATTATTCATCTGATAAATATGAAGTACATGTTTGTAAACAATGTGGATTAATATCAGCGTATAATGACGATAATTCATCGTCGATTCATCATTGTAAAACATGTGATAACAGAACTAATTTTGCATTGGTTAAAATACCATATGCATGTAAATTAATATTCCATGAATTACAATCGATGAATGTTGTTCCTAGAATAATAACAGAACATGTGTAAATATAAACAACAAAACAAACAAAAACAAAAACAAACAAAAACAAAAAACAAAAACAAACAAAAACAAACAAAATATATTATTTAGAAAATAAAAATAATAACATGATAATATAATTAAAATATATACTATATTTTTTATTGATTAATTATGAATTCACAAAATACAACGAATACATCCAACTCTCGTAAAACTATGATGAAATACGCTGACATTTCTAATTTTTTTAAATTAGGTGATTATTTACCTATATTAAATGGATGTATTAACGCAGAGTTAACAGTCATGTATGTAGCATACTTTACGTTATTTTTAACAATTGGAAATACTGAAGGACTTAAATTATGGCATGAAAAATATACCCTTACATTATCGATATGGAGTATAACAACAATGATGTTGATAATAATATTGACACGTTTATTTTATACATTAATTTTTAATGAATTTACAATTTATAGATTCACATTTTTATCAGTGATTGTGCAATTAGTATACGATTTCTTTTATTATTTAACATTTTATCACAAACTACCAAAAACATTTAAATTATTTAATTATTTGGATATTAATTCTGTTGATGTTAGTTATAGAACATCCACTGAAAGTGTCACATCGATTATTTTAGCGACTTTTTTAAGTTCTAATTTTGCGACATATCAATTAAATTCAAATGTAATTTTACTGATCGTTTCTATTTATTTTATTCCTTTTTTTATTTATAATTCATAATTAAATTATATTCATAAATATATATATAGTTTGTAAATCAAATATAAATAAATGACATCTGTTGGAATTAATAACCCTATATCAGGAAGTTACAATGCTAACTACGGAATGTTTATGTACCCTCAATCAATCAATCCTAAAAATCCTTTAGGTGGTCCAATTAAAGGTTTTATTCCACCACCAGTTCAGGACGTAGATAATAATGATTTATATGCACAGACAAGATTTACACTTACAAATGCATGGAATACAAAAGGTGCAAATAAATGGAATACAAAAGCAAAAACAATACAAACACCTTTTCGTGCTGTTACAAATTCAGGAGATCTTTTATGTAGAGACAATTATACATGTGGTGGACCATGCCAAACATTCCAAAGTCGTCCTGGAATGTTCGGTTTAAAACAGCGTTTTGGTGCAATTCAATACATGTGTGATGGAACTGGTGTTCCTCCTGCATCCTGTAATGTTAGATATGTTTATGACAGTTCTAATTATACGACATATTTAAAACAAAAAGCAATCAACGTTAATTATAATGATTATTCGTATGGTGGGGATCAGAATTCAGCATCTCAAAGTGCATGGAGAAGATCAAGAAGATATTAATTATTTAAGATGTAAATTTATACGATGTGAAGAATAAAATAGAATGGAATAAAATATGATATTATAATAATATATTTATAATATAATAGCAATAATAAATATAACAATTAAAATATGACTCAATTTGATGATATTATAGTAACTCCTGTTTATGGACCATTGACAACATCGAATTATCCATCTGCAATGCCTTATCACAGTTATGGTGTTTTAACAGGAAAACATCCAAATCCTCCTCAATTTTATCCATCAGATGGAGCTAGTGAATTTTCAAATGCTAGAAGAGAATATATTAGAACAGCAACCAAATTGAATAACCCTTACGGTGTATATCCGAAAGATATTAATACAACTGAATATTATCCAGTTGATCCTATTACAGGAAAACTGTTATATGCAAAATATAATCAACCTGTATGTTCTTCTCTCTACACATCAGCTAGAAAACGTGTTAGTGTTGGCAAAAGTTCATTAAAAACCGGGTTACCTGACGTCGTTCCATTAAGTTATAAAAATTATAATAAAAATGATGTGAAGAATGCATTACGTAAAACACGTGCAGGTGGATGTACTGCACCAGCAAAAAAAGGATCAATTTATAATTATTCTTTAAGAAATGGTCATGTTTGTGCATGGGGATCACTAGTACGACAAAATTATTAATTTTATATTGTACTATTTATTTTACTATAAATTATTTTATTAGAATATAGTATATCGCGTACATTAAAATGCATAAATATTTAGTTGAATTTATTGGAACCGCTTTACTGGTTTTTGTTGTTTTATATACTGGAAACTATTTAGCTATCGGTGCCACTTTAGCAATTATTGTTTTAATTGGTGGAAAAATATCTGGTGGAGCTTTTAATCCAGCAGTTGCTATTGGAATGGGAATGGCTGGTAAAATTCCAAAAACAGCTATAGTACCTTATTGTATTGTTGAAATATTGGGTGGATTACTAGCACTTTGGTTATATAAAAGCATAATTAAAGGCAAGAAATAAATAACAAATAATTAATTTCTTCTTATATTATAATTAAAGATACTATTCATTAATTATAATTATAATTTATAGATGCGGTCAAAAAAAAATGTTGGTAAACGTACAAAAAAAAATTCACATAAAAAATCCAAAAAATGTGGTTGTGGTGTAAAAATACCATTTTTAAAATGGGGAGGCGATAGTCAAAACGTTCCAAATAACAATAGCAAAACTGATTTAACTGGTAAATTAGGCGATTTATTATCTGCATCTACAAAAAAATTATCAGCTGATTATAACGATTTGACAACATATTCCAAGAAAGCTATAGATAATGTTACAGATTCTACTAAATCAGTTATAAACGATACTGGTAATCAAATAACAAATAGTGGTAAAGATGTTGCTGATAAAGCACAAGATACTACAAAAAAAGTAGCAGATAAAACTAGTGGTTTTTTTGGTAATTTATTTAATAGTGCAAAAAAATCATTGTACAATATTACAAAACCAAAAGATACAAATAATGATGGTAGTTTTCCTTCAAAACCTATGCCTCCAAAGTCTACAAGTTCAACTGCGTCAACTGGATCAAGTACGTCAAGTACCTCAAGTACGTCATCATCTAAACCAAAAGAAAAATACGTGGATAATTCAATTTCTAAATACCGAAAATTATCAACAAACAACAACCAAAATAACAATAACAACAACAATCAACAAGGTGGTAGAAAACGATCATCAAAAAAAGCTAAAGCAAAAAGAGAAAAAAAATCCAAAAAATCAAAAAGAATAAGACGCACATATAAAGGTGGTTCGGCTTCATGTACAAATAATCAACCGGTCGGTATAGAAAATTCTTCTTTAGCATTTACATCAGCTCCAATAAATAATATTCGCACAGTAGAACCTAGTAACGACCAAACAATTGGTCAAAATCATAATCCTCCTTTTGTCTTTCATGATGAATATTGATAAAAATAGTCAACATTTTGTATTATTTATTTTGTTTTTTTCATGAAACAATAAATTAAATATAATCCAAACATCATAATTCCTGTAAAATAAATAGATTCTACTACATCTTTCTTCTTTTTCTTTCTATTATTATCATAAATAAAATTATTATCATATTTTGAATCATTATAATTAACAAAACTTTCACCACATTTTTGGTTTGTTACACGATTCACCCCACTTTCAAATTTGCATGGATCAATCGTACTTATTTCTGATACAGCAACCCAACCACGACCATAACCCATTGTTCCATTTTCATCAATCGTCATTAATGAAACACCCTGACAATCAATAGAAGGAGTAAATGCTAATTCTAAATTGTTAGGACTGAGTCCTTTTTCAATATCTGATATAAGACTATCAAGCATCCCACCAGGATTATTATTTTGAATATATACATATCTTTCAACTAAAGGAGATCCACTTAAATCAATTGCCTTACATTTTGTGTTTGTATCTAACAAATAATCCATTCCTAATGGTTGACCTGTTGTGGTTACAAGAGTTTGATCATCTGTAATATACAATCCATAATTAGTAGCAACTTTAAGATTATCGTCAAATTGTTTCCATGATTTATTACTGCTAACACCCAAATTGTTAGGTGGTTGGATAAATGATTGATAATCATATGTTGGTACAGAAGAAGAAGCATAAACTGCAAGTCCTGATGCTGTACCTGGTGCTGTAGATGTAGACATGTTTATATTTTTTTAAAAATTATAATATATATAAATTGAATATTATAATTTACAATTTGTAATAAATTGTAACCAATTGTTACTAATTGTTAACACCAACACTATTTGCAATTGTATTTGCTGAATTATTTTGATTAGTTGCTTTATTCTTCTGATCATTCTGCAAAGTATTTACAAAACTATTTAAAGTCATTACATTCGTACTTAAAGTATTTATATTACTTATATTTGTATTTTCTGAATTACAAAGAGACGGTATGTTTATATTATTTTCAGGAGCACATATATTAGTAATATTATTTGAGGTTAATGCAGTAAATGTAGTAGTCTGTCCATTAGGTATTTGTAATGCAGCATTGTAAACATTATTAATATTGGTAGTCAATTGATTTAAATTGTAGTTATTTGTTTTAATTGCATTGCAGATGTCAGTAATACTAGAAGATTCATTTAATGTAGGGCTACTTATTGTAATTAATGTTGCACTAGTATCTGACTCACTGAGAAGTGCATTAAGTTGTCTATTAATATTACTAATGTCATTAGATAATATTGAAATGTTACTAATATCTATCACAACTGCATCATAAATAACATTAGATAAATTATCTGAATTGCAATCAATTGGATTTTGATTATTAATTTGACTAAATCCTTCCATCAATTTAGAGTGATTTTCTCGAAAATGATAATTGTATATATTAACTAAATATAACTTATAAAATATTAAGAATAAAAAAAAACATATCAAAAAAAATACAAATATATTATTGAACAGTTGTCTATTTATGAAATATTTCATTTATGATTTTATGATTTTATGATTGTATAAATTATAATAAAATATGTATATTATATAATAAACTATATATATAATAAAGTATATATATTATATAAAATACTAGATAAAATACTAGATAATATAATATAATGTCAACTGCTTACTATCCGTTAGGAATGTCGAGTTATAACAATCGTTCGGTTTACAATGGTGCGGTTCCTTATGTTTCATGGAAAGGAACTGGACCGAATAGTTATCCAATAGGAACAACTTCAGGTAATATACGACCTTTAACAAATCTTGATCCATCTAATTATTATCCACACAAATTTGGTCTACCACGTCCACTTAAAATATACAGAAAAGGAACTGTAATTCCTCATTTAGACCCTAGTAGTCCACAAGCATTATTAATATCGAGAAATATGAGTCGAGCAGTAAAATCATCTACAAAAGGAAGTTTAATAAGACAAATGATTGATAACCCTGGTTCATTTTCAATTAAGCAAAATTCAGACACAGAAATTGATAATGTTACTGAATTAGATAAAAATTGTCAGACATGTAATGGAATAGGTATTATTGCTTCATATAAACCAAACAATCCATATATTACTGAAAATCCAAATGCTACTACTACATCAAACTCTTTTTGTTGTAATGAAGAGAGAAAAGCTAAACGTAGAGCTATTTATGCTAGTACCAATTTATCAAAAAATTATTATACTACTTTGCAACAATATCGTCAAAATCGTTGTCAAACATATGACCAACGTGCATTCAATTTCTTACGTAGCGCTGAAATAGGTATAAACGATATTAAAACGGCTGATAATATTAATGCTTCCAATGATCCATACAATGCTGTAGAAGCTCTTCAGTATGGTGCTAAAAATAGTGCAACATTTTTAAAACCAGGGGGTGAATTAGCTTTAATTAATGCGAATACATATGTTGCAAATTGTCAACCTAACAGTGAATTATTGGAAACCTCTGAAATTTATTTAATAAACACATTGTTTATTTTAATAACAAATCAACAATTATTAACACCGGAAGAAATAAATGAGTTTAACAGTAAAAAAATTAGCACATTTAAGGAATTTGCGGTGTTTTTAGAAAGTATTTCAAACGAGTATTCGAGAGAAAAAGCTATTAAAATATTTTATGATTACATAAACAATCCATATTACGGTGTTCCTTTCTCAGGACCTAGCAATCCAAAAGGTTGTAAACTCGTTGTTTATAAACCAAGCAATCCACAATTTGCATATCAAGGAGCTGTTACTAGTAGTACTAGAACATTAAAATTAAATGTCAATACAATCGAAACAAATTTAGCGGGTTATAATAAACAACAAAAACAGGGCATTTATTTGGGTATTGGTCCAACCGCATTATTAGGAGGTGTTCCTGAAATACCTTTTATATATAAAAATAAAGCTCCTGTATGTAACCCGTATTTATATACACACTATTTACAAAACAAACAAAGTTGTGCTATTACAGAATCAGTTAATATCAACAAAGTAGGTACAACTATTGCGGATTTATAATTTCATAGAATCATATAAAAATACTTTAAAAAATATATTTAAAAATATTATATTGTACTATATAATATTATATGAAATTCATAGTAAATTTTTTATCGAAAATTATACCAAAAGATCCACCAAAACAAATGGGAAGATGGAACATAGATTACTGTAATAAAAAATTAAATACTAAAATAGATTTATCCAATGAAGATCATTGTGGACCATGTGGTTATTATGCTATAACAAAGGCAAATACTATAAATGAATATGACCATCATGATAAAAATAAGAAAACAATTTCCATGAATAGTAAATAAATGATAAAACACGAAAAAAAGCAAAACAGCAAAACAGCTAGTGAAAACAATTAACAATCCAAATTTATAAGCGCTCGTATAGCTCAGTTGGTTAGAGCGTTGGTCTTATGAGCCGAAGGTCCACGGTTCGAACCCGTGTACGAGCATTTTATTATATAAACATAAAAGGTTAGTTTATATAATAATATTTCTTCGCTCTGTAATTTGTTATTTCACTGGTTCAACGTAATTATTATAGAAAATATTCAATTTCTCAATGAATTTATTGTGAGGTATATTGTTTTTTTCACACCAATGAATTGATTTTTGAATATTTATTTTTTTTATAGAATCAATTTTTTCCTCTTTATTTTTGTGTTTCATCAAATTTAACATTGAATTATATACATCCAATTGATTATTACCAAAAATAATATTTAATTCTTCTATTTTATTCAAAAAATGACATGGAATATCATTTTTAATTATATTATGTAAATAAAAATCATCACTATTCATACTTTTATTAATAATATCGTTCAAAAGAACATTATCAGTTTTGATAAATTCCAGCAAATATTGTGTGTATAGATCCATGCTATTATCAATAATACTGAAATCTTTACAAACTATATATTTTTCATTGTTTGTAATATCACATGTAATTGGTTTAATAATATAAATATGATTGTATGAATTTGATAAAATGTATAATAAATCTATTATCGGTTTATAAAATAAATCACCTACTTTAATTACACATATACCATGTATACTTTGATAACAAAAAATACTATGTAGTATTTTTATAATTATATTATAATTATGTTTCGTTGTCAGAGTATCCGATTTTTCACAAAATAAATCATAAAATAAAAAATCGATACCTTTTTTTTGTATATCATTGCTGTTGATAATATAATAATAATTCTTAAAATCATTGATATAATTAAAATTATCGTTGTAATCTTCTCGAATAATATCCATACATTCCATAATTGCGTAACTATTTTCACCAAACAATAATGTATTTATTTTTTTATTTGCATATAACTCAAAAATATTCAATGATTTAATTATTTCAATAAAGTCATAAAATGTATTTGAAAATGGTTTTAATTTACTTACTGAGATCGATGTATTAGGTACATTGGAATAGATAAATTTATATGGATGTATAATATTTCTTATATTCTCAAATTGTTCATTGTTTAATATGTTGTTATTGTTGATATTGTTGGTATTTTCGTTAATTTGATTTATAGGCTCACTATCTATTAATTTTATTAATTTTGAAATATAATTATACAAACTATGAGAAATAAACAACTGTGGTTCAAACGGGCGAAATTCTATATTAAATATAATCGTATTTTTATTTTTTGGTAATATATAATAATTCATTGTGATATTTACAGGTATACAATTAATATTTGTAAATATTTAAGTATTAACTGTAGTATGTATTATTTTTTTATTTTATTCTTCAATTATTATTTTTTGTTTTAATTTTTTGATGGTTTTCACGGAAGAATCTGGTATTTTTGATTTTTTAATTTTTGATTGCACTATGACTTCTGGAGTTTGTGGAGCTTCTAGATTTTCGATTTTATTTTTTTCTTCTATTAGATCTTCTTTTTCCATATTTTCATATACTACATCATCATCGATAAAGACTTTATTAGTATTAACGTGTCTTATTTTCTTATAAACAAAATACCTATTTAAAAATGATATTTTCTTTTCATAACTACTCATATTATTTGCTTCACCGTATTCTGATCGCATTCCATTATATTTATTCTTTTTCATTTCATCTAACATAATCATATATAATTCACTAAATAAACCATTACCTTCTGGTAATCCAATTTGTTTTGCCTCTTCACGCGATATGATTTTAAAACCAAAGTTTTCCATTAAACGATTTAAATAATCAAAATTCACCAAATATTCGGAAATTAGTTGGTTGATTGATTCCTGAAACACATCTATTTTATATCCTACACAATTACTATCATCGGGAAAATTATCATCAGCATATTCTTTTTTAATTTCCCAAATTTTCATTTTATTTTCACGATCGTGAATTTGAATTCCATCTCCTTTTTCTACATTTTTTAGCGCATCAAATATAAGTTTACCATCATAACATGTTCCAATAAAATATCCATTTAACGCAGTTGTTTCTGCTACATTTTTTAAAAATTGTAACAATGTATCTTTGTCTTTGAAGAAATAATGCAATGCGAATTGACACGATGAAATGGAGAATCCATTCATTGCTTTTCCAAATTGTCGTAATACTCCTTTACCTAATTTTGATTCATCTTTTACTCCTTCACCAAAAACTGCTTGTGTTATCTGAATTGCCTTATCATTTAACATAGCAGAACCATTTTTTATATTCAATCCACTATTTCCATTCACAAATAACGCATATGGAATATGTTTGAATTTTTTTCTGTAATTGAGATATCTGGCACACGCACCGTCTAATTTGTTTTCTAGATTGTCTTTTGAAATATCAATTCCAAATACGAATGATAATTGTGCATTGATCCATTTTGAAAAATCACCACCTTTACCACATGCAAAATCAATAAGAGTATCACCCCTATTTGCAACGCTTTTAATTAATATTTTTTTTACAAACAGATTATGAAAGTCTCGCATTGCCTTTGTTTGATTGTTTGAATTCACGCCAATACGATTATAGTATACATCATCATCGCCACCAATTTCATCTGGAATATCCTGTCCTTTTGATATCATTTCCTCTGAAATTGGATTATGAATCGAATACCAATTGCTATTTGCAACGTGATAAGCATTTCCGTAATTTTTAATACCGCGTCTGAATTCTGATGTTTTATCATATCTTACACGTAATGGTATCCATCGCCATTGTCCTTCTCTAGATAAATCATATCGAAATTCAACAATCGTATTGTCTTCAAAAACTTCATTTTCTTCTGAGAACATTTGTTCATTACCAGTATCATCTTTTTTAAGCATGATATTACATAATCCTGCCATTGGATCATATGGATTAGACGGATAAAATTGCACTGGTTTGTAGCCTGATTCATTGTCTTTGTTACCCGGGTTTTTACCTTGACCGTCTTTTTCAAAATCGGGTAAATTATCGTCTATTACATCTTGGCATGGATTTAAATATCCGTGTACTTTTTCGTCAAACCCACATCGTAAGACTAATGTCTTATATTGTGTTAATTGATTCATGCTAGTCATATTTGTACCGTCTTCAAAAATAGATGTAATAAGATCTTCACCATTTTTATTTTTCTTTGTTGTTACCAGAAAATCAATCGTGTTGTATTGTGGCGGTTTCCATTTGAAAGAATATTCCCATGTTACTTTACTCAATTTTCCAGCACGTCCAATATGATTTGATCCCACACCAAACGATGTGTGCGTGAAAATCAATCCATCTGTATTGTATTCAAATATTCCATCATTTATTTTCTGTATGATAATATTACACGCTTTAAAAATGGAGACATCGTCGCTTTGTTTTTTTTGTACGTCTAATCTCATATTGTTATGAGTAAAAGGATAGAATTCTTTGTATTTAAACCGCATAGGTGACGAATAATCTGAATTTACAATTGATTTGCACTGCATCATTTCTATTGTTTTCATTAATATTAAATAACGGTAATTCATATTTTTTTCTCTCTCTTTCTCTTTCTCTTTTTCACTTTCATTCTCACCATGAGAATTAGATGGAATAAATTGCATAGAACGTACATCTTTTCCGTTCAAATAATAAATATCAAAACTGGCATATAAATTAATAAATATCCCATTTTTATTATGATATATTAGTTCTCCATCCATTAAAGAATTCATTATTTTTTTTTCTTTTGTTACAGCTCCAGTAAATAGTATATTCATATTGGTGTTAATTAAGTATATTTTACCATCTTCAGATATAAACATAAGATGACGTTCACCATCCGCTTTCTCCGTCACGACAAAATTTTCTCTGATATTTGGAACATTCATATTTTCATTGATAGGAATAATATTTTGCAATTGAAGCGTATAAGATGATGGACCAATGAAATCACTAGGATATATTCGTTTATTTTCAACTTCGGCATCCAACTCTTTTTTCATTGCACTGGAATTCGCATTCTCGTATTTTTCACTGTACAGTAGCTTTAAATAGGATCGTGAAATCATATGTTGCTCACTATAAGAAATAGGAAAATTGGTTCCCTGTAATCCCATTAATATAAATTTAATAGTTTTATTTAACGCGTTTAATATCAACTCTGAAGTATTAAACTCTGTTCCTGGACCTATACGTGTATTATCTACTTCCAATTCAATCTCATATGTCTCTGGATTAGTAAAAACACCCGAATCGTCTAAACGATATGTGGATTTTAATCGATAACTATTTCCTTCTCGTTTAGAATTTTTTACAATACTAATGTCTACATTAATGGGATAATTATCATGACTAAATGTAACTCGATTTATATAACGAAATACTTTTTTAGACTTATCCCATTCATCGATCATAGTACGAACAATACGATCTGTGTTCTTGTTTATAGTTTCTTCATTACTATATGAAACACGAAATTGAAAATCATCAAAATCAATCGGTTTTATTGGTTGCCCATCCGAAAGAGCAGATGATTTATTTACAAATTGTATAAATTGATTATATTGTTGATCCTGGTTCGATAACAAAGTTTTAATATTGTTGGTTCTACAGTATTCTTGTATTATATTCATACCAGTCAACTCGGTTCTTATTTTTGATAAATTTGTTTTCCCACTTCTAACATCCAAATATTCATTTTGAATACGTAACATGTAATACCCTTGCTCGTTGGTCGAATTAAACCCCAACGATTTGATTTTTTTAATAACATTATCATAATCATTTTTTGTAAATGGTTTGTTGGACTTTGTTCCAAAACGAACTTCTAATTCTTGATTTTTTTTAATGTCTTTTGTAAAAGGAGAATTATTATAATAAATCTGGACCAGTTTTTTTAAATCCATTCCAGATGAAGAAGATGGTCGAGATGATTTGTTACTGTTACTCATTTACTATAGTTTTTTTGTTATATATATTCCACATATAATTTTTATATTATAATTCAATTTTAAAATTATATAATAAATTGAATGATTATATAATATTATTACATCAACTGCATCTATTTCGTCAATGACGGCGAGTGATAAAATTGTAGAACTGTGAAAAAATATTATCCTGGATATAGAACAAGTGGAAAATCCAAAAAACATGACAAAACAACAAAATATTAAAAATACTGAATAATCGACTCGTATAATTCCTGTTTTGTTTTCTTTTTTAATGTACATAAATCAATAATATTTAACGATAATTTTTGGCATATTTCCACCAATTCAGGTAATTTATATGAGCTAAATGCTTTTACTGGTTTATCAATTTGCTCCAATTTATAATAAGTGTTTTTATATGTTTCAATATCCAAAAACGTTTTTTCACATTCATATGTATATTTAAATGGAGAATGGCATACTATAACATGTTGTTTGTTAATGTCAGCATCAGAACTCACAAACGATAATTCATAATAGGTATTTTTTCGTAAATACAAAACAGACAATTCTTCCAAAATACATAATATCAAAAATGTTTTTACATCGATTACATTTTCATTGACTAAATAGTTTTCTACCTCCGTCAATGGAGCTATTTTATATTTTTTTATTATATTTTTGTTTTCTCGCAATTTATCCACATATTTAATTTTTAGTTTTTTCTCTACAACTATATTAATCGATTCATGTTTTTCAATATCCAATCTCAATTTTTCATATTCTACAAACCCATGTTTCATAATAAAAAAACACCAAAATAATTTATCTTTTTCTTTTGGACAAAATGAAATAGGGATAGGGATAGGATCATCGGTTATTTTTACTGAAAAAACAGTACTATCAGTATTTGCTTCGGCTTCGACTTCGGCTTCAACTTCGATTTTTTCGCCCTCGTTACTTTTGGAATTGCTTTTCATATTATTTTCGTTAAGTCTATCATTATTAAACATAAAAGGTTGCAATGTTTCCAGCAAAATATCAGTTTTGCTTTTGAATAAATTTTTAGATATATTGATTTTATTCATTTCACTATACACTAGTTAATAGCTCTCCTTACACTAATACTTTCGAATTATCTTTATTATCTTTTCCAAAATATACATTCTTGAAGTCCTCTTTCTGTTGTTCGACTGAAAGTAATTCGTTTTCTTGTTCATAAACATATTTGATATAATACATTAATGCATTTATTACATCTTTTTTAACATCACTTAAATTAATATGAATACCGTAACTATTTTCATTCAACGTAATTTCTGGATAATTTTTTAAAACACTCAAAATATTGATTTGATTATATTTTGACATATTTTCAATTTTGTCTCGAATATGTATTAATTCATTTACATTAATAAATGTTTCATTTTGATTTTGATCAATAATTTCATTTTTGTA
>Ga0114979_10001881_pt1 | contig 14166 bp, 11 predicted proteins | sample S_140625_EF_Meta_FD_87315 | JGI IMG/M metagenome (GOLD analysis project Ga0114979, IMG submission 87315) | Freshwater microbial communities from Lake Simoncouche, Canada to study carbon cycling - S_140625_EF_MetaG | ecosystem: Environmental > Aquatic > Freshwater > Lake | place: Lake... | reverse complement strand
GCATGGAAGAATGCCCAGCCAACATTGAGCATGTTCAGCTGATTATGGACTTGAAACGCTATAAGGCCCTCACCCTAGGAGATCTTCCCCCTGCGGCTGCAGATGCTGTGAATAAAATTAAAAAGAACGGAAATCCCTGGGGTATCTCTCAGGATGACCGGTTTAACTGGGCAGAAGGCTTGGAAGTTCCAGTCATCGAGTCAGGTAAAAAAGTTGATTACCTTTACTATGTTGGTTGCGCAGGCTCCTATGATGGTTCCAATCAGAAAGTTGTCAAAGATACGATCAATCTTCTCAAAAAGGCTGGTGTCTCCTTTGCAGTGATGGGAAAAACTGAAAAATGCAACGGAGACCCTGTTCGTCGTTTTGGTGATGAATATTCATTTTATGAAATTGCCATCGAAAATATTGCCAACATGAGGCAGTACAGTTTTGACAAAGTTGTTACACACTGTCCTCACTGCTTACACACTATTGGAAAGGAGTACGCAAAATTTGAGGACGGAAAGTTTGAGACTGTTCATCACACTGAACTTCTTTCAGAGCTTCTCCGGTCTGGAAAACTTAAGGCATTAAAGGATGTTGCTGGCGAACTCACCTTCCATGATCCCTGCTATCTTGGACGTCATCATGGGGAGTATGATGCCCCAAGATCTATTCTTAATTCAATCCCAGGTGTAAAACTTGTCGAGATGAAGAAAAGCAAGGATACGGCCCTGTGTTGTGGAATGGGTGGAGGAAATATGTGGTATGAACTACCTGAGGGAAAACATCTGGCAGAAAATAGATTAGAACAAATTGGTGAAACTCAAGCACCAAAACTTGCCACTTCGTGTTCATATTGTATGATTAATTTTAACTCCTCTAAGGGACATGTTTCTACAACGGAGAACCTTCAGGTTGAAGACGTTGCCTCGATTTTGGCCAAATCAGTTTTATAAAATAATTTTGGGCATAGTCCTAATTGGACTATGCCTTCCCTCATTATCTCAGACAGAACCACTCTCTCTCCCAAAAACCATAAATTATCCGGGAATCATCGAAACCTTTGAGAAGATTATTGAAATTGATCGTGATAAAAATCAAAAAAAAATGAACATGATTGTTCAAAAAGGCGGGTTTCTTCCATTATCTATTCCCGCTTCTGACCTAGATCTAGATCCTGACTTTCTGAACTCAATCCTTCTTCACTCAGACTCTGGCTACCTCAGACTGGCTTCTACCAATAAGTGTCGTTTTTATGAGGCCATCCTGACTGATCTCTTAAAAAACGGTGAAGGAAAGATCAAAAATATTGTGATGAACTATTTCGCAAAAGGGATCAGGCAATCTGGATTCATTAGCAAAAAGGATTTTCTAAAAAAAATTATTCCTGAAGAATGTCCAGAAACACAAAAAAACATCCAAGTCTTTCAGGTTAAAACGATCAAGGAAACCATAAAAGGCTTAGACCTAAAGACACCAAGAGGAGTTGACGAGTGTAAGTCCATACACTCATCCTGGATTAAGACATCTGAAACTCCATTCCTTTGCCAAATTCATGAATATCTTAAAGATCCTTCCCGGGGGGAGGTAATTTCTAAAATCTTAGAACAAAAAATTTCCAAAATGGAAAAAAAATACATTAAGAGCCTTTGTGAAAATCTCAACAATGAAGATCTTTTTTGTGACGAAATGATGAGTTCCTCATTCTGGGACCAAGGAATAGAAATAAATCAAAATCAGATATTTTCTGACGAAATCTGCCGTAAAGTGATGAACTCAAGAGAACTTACTTCTCTTCAACGTGAGGTTTGTTTAGATAGACTTAAAAAAGAACCTGATCTTTGCCTTTATACCTCCAAAGAAAGTTCTGGATTAAGACCACAGCCGGATTGTGATCAACTATCAAATGCCCTAAATTTTTCCTCACTTAAGAACACTCTTAATGATTGTCCAGGTAAAAGTGATCAGATGGTTGTTACCAATATGGGAAGAATCCTATCTCATTTTAATTTTAAAAATGTTCTAATGCCTCAATATCCATGTCATTCTTCATCATCTTTTCTTTTTTATGAATTTAACAAACAATTTGATAACGATGAGAACTGGGGTGTAGAGGCATGTTACACCGATCAGATAACAGGAAAGGAAATATGTTACAAAACTTTTTTTAGTGATATTACTGGAGGGACAGATTCCTATGCTGGTGTTGTGGGCAATATTCTAAAAAAAACCAGGGGTCTGGATCAAAGCACAGTTTGTGAAGTCATCAATAATACCGATTATAATCCCCTTGTCTTACGATTTAAATCTGGCTGCTTTATTATTGTTGAATCAAATTTTTGTCATATCACAAGCTGTAAACACAAAATTATTTTAAATGATCGATTGATCGATTTCATTAAAATTAAATCCAAGAGCACTATCGACTACTTTCCCACCGACCTAGGACATGAGCGTTTTTCTCAAACCTATATGCTTAATAAAGATTTTAAGAAAAGCAGTAAAAAGATAAATGAATTGGCCGACATTAAGAAGTTTTTCAAAAAAACAAATCTTGGATTAATACATGGTATCGGATGTGCCGAAGATCTACTTCCAACTTTTTTCAGAGGATATTCACTCAATCAGTGTTCTGCTCTTCCCTTTATCATCAACGGGATCATTAAAAATAATGAGGGGGATAAAGTCGTTCTTGTCACTCGAACAGCAGTGGATAATCTCGAAGCTCCTAGACTCATCAGTTGGAGTTCTGTTTTTTCTTCTGTCAGGAGCTATCAAAAAAAGCATCCACTCAAATTATGGACAATGTATGCTCTGGATTAACTTATTCTTTATTTTATCTCTGAACGCAGCTGAGCTTCCCGCGTTCCTAACTAAACACTCCAGTGATACGCTCCGATACGTAAGCTATAATGGCAGGATCACTTACCTTCAAAAGAAGCCTGGCTTACTCGCCCTAGTAAGTGACTTTAAAAGCACTGATGTTTTGAATGAAAAATTCAATAATGACTTCCGAATCACTGGAAGTTCTGCCAAAAAACGTCTTATTATAGAATCTATTCCTAATAGTCAATCTGACTTAAATTTTCTAAAAAATCATGAAATCTTTGTAGTTGATTATGGCAATTCTCAAACTCGAAAAGTTGGTCAAGGAAAAAGCCCTAAACTTCATCTGAAAGATGAGTGGTTAAGTTATTTTGACTTATCTAAAAAAATTATTCATCTTCAAAATCTTATTACAGAAAAAAAATATGAGATTAAACCCACACAACAATTAAATCCATTCTTTATACCTGATATCCAGATGGTCAATCCCCAAAGTGTTGTCTATTCGGATGTGAATGAATCTGGTCATTCCGCCATCGTCTCATTCAATCTCATCACACAAAACAGTACAATCCTCTATAAAAGTCCTCACAAAGGGACAAAGATTGAAATTTGTAGGGGGGAAGACTATCTCGGTTTTGGGGAATTCCCCTATGAAGGATTATTTAGAAATTCCCAGATTCAACTTTCTAAAACTTCAGAGACTCAAGAGCTCAGAGGATTTTCAATGCTCTATGAATCAGTCAATGGTGATAATGGCAATATGATCTGCCTCAAAGATCACATTTATTTTATAAAGACCACAGATCAAAATTCAGAAATTAATCATAGAACTACGGAAGCGGCAAAAATTAATTTAAAAGATCAAAAATTGGAAGTCCTCTCAAATTTAAAAAATGTATCCCAAATAATAGAAATGGATGGAAGAGTGATGATTCCTTTTAGAGGAGAATTTTATGTCCTAGAAGGTAATTCTGATCTAAGAGAAGATAAATTAAAAGCTACTCCGACTCAAGAGGAGGCACCTCTTGATATTTAATTTATTTTTCATCTTAACTTTTTCTGCATTTTCTTTGAGTTTTGACAAAGATTTTAAAACCGTCAATGACCGGGTTCCTCTGGAGTTTAATCACCTCTTTGAATCCTTAAAAGGAAACATCTCTTCCGCTCAAGAAAAGATGAGAATCATCGATTTATGCAAGGACCTTAATGAAAATCTGGGACTCCTAGGAAAAGAACACATCTTTCTTTTGATGAAATCCGAAGTCATAAAACATACTCTGGAATATAAACACAAAAAATTTAACACCCATCCGATCAATAAAAATTTAATCGCTCATCTTGAAAAAGACTTTCAGAACAAACAACCAAAACTTTCAAGTTTTTCTCAATGGATCTGGGAATCTATTTTGGCAGAACTTAAACATAGAGAGGCGATGAATTTAATTTCTGAAAAAAATTTTAATGCCACTCACTTCTCTGGTTCTTCCAAGCCACAGGCCCTACGTTTTGAACGTTACCTGATCTTTCTCGTGCCATGGATAGATAAGATGCTAAGTTTAAATCCTGAAGAATTTAATAAACTCACAAAAAAAGTTTCGTGGATCATACTCCAATCATTAAACCAAAGGTCTTTACTGTTTAAGCAATTATCCAGTGCCTCATCCGGTGAAACGAAAGTTCAAATTTTTAATATCCCCGCTCATTTGGTCGAGTCAAAGCCTCTACTCTCCCCCAAGGAAACGCAAAGCGATATAGACTCAAGCTCCCTAGATCAGGAATCAAAAATTGAAAAAAAGAGGGCCTTTCAGGAAATCCAAAATGTTTCTCCAGATGACCTAAGTCCTCTCTCAGATGAAGTCACAAAAGAGATTGAGCAAATCACTCCATGACACTATGCCACAACGTGCGACTAAGTGTATGATGAGGATTCATTCGTAAATCTTGAGTTTCAGGTCTAATGAATTGGACTAAAACTTAAAAGGACATTTATGGGTCTTACCAAATCCCCTTACCGTGGTACCAGAGACTTTTTTCCAAAGGAAATGAGGACTCGTCAGTTTATTTTTAAAAAAATGGAAGAAGTCTCAGAACTTTATGGCTACGAACCATACGACGGTCCACTCCTGGAAGAAGTTGAACTTTATAGAGCAAAATCTGGTGAAGAATTAATTAATGAACAGATCTATTCATTTACAGATAGAGGGAACAGGGAAGTTGCCATCAGACCTGAGATGACCCCCAGTCTTGCACGAATGGTGGCGCAAATTCATCGTGAAGTGCCCAAACCTATCCGCATGTTTTCGATTCCTAATCTCATGAGATATGAGAAACCTCAAAGAGGAAGACTAAGGGAGTTTTGGCAATACAATGCAGATATTTTTGGTGCAGGCCAATTTGGAGAGGCAGAAATTATTCAGATGGCGGTCTCCCTCCTGAGAAGTTTTGGGGCCACTCACGAACATTTTGAAGTTCTTATTAACGATAGAAGGTTTGTTGATTTAGTTTTTGAAGGACTCATAGGTTTAGATGATGTGTCGACTAAAAAACTTTATAAACTTGTTGATGCAAAAAACAAAATGCCATCCGATAAATTTAGTTCTGAGGTGAAAAATATCACCAATGATGAAGCTAAAGCCGTTATTTTTGAAAGGTTTGTTCAATTAAATTCGATGGATGACATTAAATCATTTGTTTCTGATTTCTATCATTCAAAAACTGCAGCACCTGTCTCCGTGAACGATAACGTCGCTCCCCTTTATTCAATTTTTCAAACTCTTGAAAATCTAGGTCTGGTTGATTATGTAAAATTTGACCCCTCTATTGTGAGAGGTCTTGATTACTATACTGGAATTGTTTTTGAAATTTTTGATAAATCACCAGAGAATAGACGGGCCATTGCCGGAGGTGGCTCTTACGCTAATCTTTTGCAAATTTTCAATGAACCATCCCTCGAAGGAGTTGGAATAGGATTAGGCGAGGTCCCCCTCACAGACTTTCTAACAACACATAATCTTCTCCCAGATTTTAGCAAGGCAAAACTTGACTACCTGGTTGCCTATTTAGTTCCAGAAGCAGAAAAGTGTGCTTCAGAGTTGGCGTCAAAACTTAGGTCAAAAAATCATAAAACTGAACTTTTCTTTGGTGAGGCAAAACCAAAAAAAATATTCAGTTATTCAGAAAAAAAAAACATTTCTAAAATTTGTTTTATTGGAGAAGAAGAACTCAAAAACAATGAAGTTAGAATCAAGGACCTCATCAGTAAAACTGAATCAATTGTGAAAATTAAGGATATTTAAAATGGAAACTGAGAACAACTTACCAAAAACTTTTGACCCTAAGTCTGCTGAAGACAAGTGGTATTCCGAGTGGCTTAAACATAAGTGCTTTAAACCCAAGCCTGGGAAGAAGAAAGAAACATTCACCATCCTCATGCCACCACCTAATGTAACAGGTAAGCTTCATATGGGTCATGCTCTCGATGCCACGACTCAGGACGCACTCATTCGCTACAAGAGGATGAAGGGTTACGAAACTCTTTGGATACCTGGGACAGACCATGCAGGGATTTCAACTCAAGCCGTTGTAGAAAAACTTATCTGGAAGGAAGAAAAGAAAACTCGTCATGATCTTGGTCGTGATGAATTCTTAAAAAGAGTCTGGTCCTGGAAAGAAGAATACGGCACAGAAATAGTTAATCAGCAAAAAAAAATGGGCATTTCTTGTGATTGGGATTATTCCACATTTACCCTGGACGAAATTCCTAACAGAGCTGTTAAGAAATTTTTTGTGATGCTTTTTAATGAAGGTTTAATTTATCAATCTGACTATATTGTTAATTGGGATCCAATACTCCAAAGTGCCATCTCGGATGCAGAAGTTGAACATAAAGAGATAAAAGGATTTTTTTATTATTTAAAATACAAAATAAAAGAAGATCCCAACACAGAACTCATTATTGCCACAACTCGTCCTGAGACCATATTTGCAGATACTGCCGTTGCCGTGAATCCTCAAGATGAGCGCTTTAAAGATCTCATCGGTAAAACTGCTATTGTTCCGATTTGTAACCGGGAAGTCCCTATCATTGGGGATGAGCATGTTGACATTGAGAAAGGGACGGGATGTCTTAAAGTCACTCCAGGACATGATTTCAATGACTTTGAAATTGGGAAAAGAAACGGACTGCCTATCATTAATATCCTAAACAAAGATGGAACATTTAACAGTCATGCTTCTGAAATTGAAGGAATGAAACCCAAAGATGCCAGATCGGAAGTTGAGAGAATTTTGACCGAGCTTGGGGCCTTAGTTGAAAAAAAAGATCACGTCCATCCAGTCGGTCATGGTCAAAGGTCTGATGAAATCGTAGAGCCCATGGTTTCAAAACAGTGGTTTCTTAATACCACCTCCATGAGTGAAGTCGCACTTAAGGCCGTTGAGAGTGGCGAGATGGCCTTCTTTCCTAAGGGCTGGGAGAATACTTATTTTTCATGGCTTAAAAATCCTAAAGACTGGTGCATTTCAAGACAATTATGGTGGGGCCATCAAATTCCAGTGTACTACTGCAGACACTGTCATCACAAATGGGCCGCTGAAGAAACTCCAGATCATTGTGTTGAATGCCGGGATACAGATATTTTTCAAGATCCAGATGTTCTGGACACGTGGTTCTCATCCGGACTCTGGCCCCTATCTACTCTTGGCTGGCCTGATGAAAAGGTCATGGAAGAAAAAGGATTTAATAAATTTTATCCAAATTCTACCCTTGTTACTGGTTTTGATATTATCTTTTTCTGGGTTGCCAGGATGATGATGATGGGGATGAAAGTAACCGGTAAAGCCCCTTTTAAACATACCTACATTCATGCCATTGTCAGAGATAAACAAGGGCGAAAGATGAGTAAATCTCTGGGCAATGGAATTGACCCTCTGGACATGGTTAACCAATATGGAGCAGATGCCATGAGGTTCACGCTGGCAGCTGGCTCTGGTTACAACAGAGATCTTAATCTTGATCCAGAACGAATTGAGGGTTATCGAAATTTTGTTAATAAACTATGGAACGCTTTTAGATTTATCTACCCTTATCTTGATAAAGCACAAGATAAACTTCCGGTTAAATCGGAATGGCACCTCCATGACAAATGGATCCTGGCAGAACTTAATACTGTTTCTAAACAAATGTCTGAGTCTTTTGATCTCTATCGTTTTGATGACGCCAGTGCCGCCATCTACGCCTTCGTCTATGATAAGTTTTGCTCTTGGTATATTGAGCTATCAAAGAACATTCTCTATGGAGAGGATGAAAAGGCAAAAATCCTCAGAGCGACCATGCTTAAGTACTGCTTTAAAAAGATTGTGAACCTCCTTCATCCCATTGTTCCGTTCATCACCGAAGAAATCTGGTCATATCTTGAGAAGGATGAAACAAATCTTCTTGCAACACAAGATTATGTTGAATTTGATCCAGCTCTAGAAAATGATGAAGTCAGAGACATGATGTCTAAGTTCATCGATGTGACTACGGGTATTCGAAATATTCGCTCCTCTGTGAACCTAAAACCAAAGGATGAAATCGATGTACGTCTCTTTACCGACCATAAAAACCTTGCGAAGTTTATTTTTGAATCCCGTCATTTCTTAAAGGATCTTGCCAACGTAAAGTCTGGAACCATAAGAAATAAAGAGAATGAGAGACCAAAAAAATCAGCTTCTTTGGCTACATCTCACACTGAAATCTTTATCCCTCTTGAGGGCCTAATTGATTTAACTGAACAAGTGAATCGGATAAAGAAAGATATGGAGAAGACCCAGAATGAGTATAAAAAAGTTGAATCTAAACTTAATAATCAAAACTTTATGAGTAACGCTCCTGAAGAGGTTAGAACTGAGGTCCAAGAAAAAGCAAGGCTGTTTGAGGAAAAGATGAAATCTCTCTCTCATATTCTTGAGAGCTTTATGTAAGTTTGGCGCCATTTGATGCTCCAAACTTGCCTACTTTTTCGATCACTTATTTGTGCTAGGATGAAATAAAAAAAGGTAATCTATGAATAATCTGATATTTTTCGTCCTGTCCTTATTTTGGTCTTTTCAGGGATTTTCTCAGGACATAACCTGCTTGAACAAGCTTTTACCCTACAACCGACATTCAGGACTTCATCATCTTGCCTCAGATGAGTGGTCTAATGCTAAAGACTATCTTGATCCAGAGCAAGTGACCCTTTCTCTGAATTATCTCACACAATCAAAACTCTTCTGTCGTGCAGGTGAAATGGTGATCAAAATTCATCCCGCCTGTACACCTATCCTTGGGGACATTCCGCAATCAAATACATGCTTTGCCTATACAAATCTTGGTTTTTTTGTCATTTCAAAAGACAACAATAAAAACATCAACTTCATCTTTAACAGGGATAAAAGGTACGCTGAATAATTCCTCTATGGATCATAAGATTTAATAAAAATAAAAAACAACTTCTCAATTTAGAAATCTCATTCGTTTCTCTTGTGAAAAATTAAAATTCCATATCCAGCTATTTGTTCAGTAATGAATTATTTATCCTAAGTATCCTAAAAATTATCTATTTATCACCTCAAATCAGCTACTTCTTCTGATTTACTCTATTTAAGTTAGGATGGATAATTTATGGGAGAGATCCGCATTTGTTATTATAGAAATCAAAGTATTGTTCAAGTTAAAAGCGGATATGTCATTCATAATTTTGATGGCCCAGGTTTTTCATTTCTTTTAAGTCGGTTTATGCTTCACCTGGAGGCAATTGAATTAAGAAAAGACTCCCTTCCTTGCTTTAAATTAGATGGAAAAAACTCAGATTCACCTCAGATGAGATTTTGTCTTTTGAAATTAGATGAAAAGATATTTCAGTTTAGGTATGGAATTGTTTTTTTAGATAACAATCAATGTATATTAGATTTGAAATCAATTAAACCTTCTTCAGGGAAACATTGTTGTAACTTAAAATAAGTCAAAACGATTTCGAAAATAAATATGTTTCATAAGTTTCATTAAGATATGAATCCACAGTCATGACTCTTCCATCTTCATGGAAAATATTTTCAAGCTTATACTTTGTTTTAATTTCTTCAATAGTTTTTAGGTGTTGGTCTAAACAGTCTGCTTTATATTCTTCGAAATTATCCCATTCTGTTCTCATAAAGACTCCTGTTCGTTTCTCATAATATAATAACTCTCTATCGGCATATTTGTGTAAAGCCGATAGTTTTTTGATTTTTTTCAGTTTAAATAATTAGGATTGTTCAGAATTAAATAAAGACGAGGTGTTTTTAATATTAAACTCGGAGCCTAGTAAACTGGGTGCTCAGGCAATATAAATCTTCGAAAAAATTGCTAACTCCCCTCTACAACTTCAACTCTCATTTATTGAGATTGTTCTCCCTTCTTGAGATCGATGATTTTCTGAGATCAAAAAATGAAAAACCATCTTGGAATGTTAAGTTTGTACCAAATCAAATATCCCATCTAATAATTTTTAAAATCTAAAAAAATCTACTGCTTTCCTGTGAACTTGGCTCATATCAAATGACACTTTGAAATTTTCAGTTTTAGTTTGAATAACTTCGTTAAAAACTTTATTACTTGCTCCCATGATTTCTACATCTGAAAGAAAATAAAAAGGGGCGGTTCTTTCCGGATTATCTTGTTCATAAAGAATAATAGACCGAGATCCCACATACGCAGACAGTGCGGCACCAGCACCAGAGAAGGTTATCACACCATTTGAATAAGACAGCATCCTGGAAAGTTCAATCCAGTTATCGTAATAAAAAAATATGTACGTGTTTTGGGGATGTAACAAATTCATAAAATTTTCAATTAATAGTTGAACTTTAACCTGTTCCTCAGAGGCAAAGAAAATAATTTTTTTACCTTCAAATTTAGAAATTAAATCCAACCAATCATCATTTATTGAAGCCTCTTTCAGAGGGTAAAGATTAATGGCGATGTAGGGGGTGTCATCTTCAATAATTCTTGGTACAGAACGAGCATTAACTCTTAATCTTCGATTAAAAGATTCACCTGTAATGAGTTCATATAAACCCATATAATCTTCAACCAAGTGGTGACCTACAGGTCTTTTTATCTTATGTGTAAGAAGTAGCGTTTTCCAATCATCTGAAAATCCAACTCTCATCTTTGCCCTAAGACCTAACCCAAGGCTTGCATCTGAGAAGGAGTTTGTTAAAGATATAAAAAGATCCACATTATAAATAGCCGCATTGGCCGTATAGGGATGAATATCAAAGATTGTTTTAATCTCCTCTTCATTAAATAGATGGTAATATGCTTTAAAAGGGAGAAGATTTAAAACTTCTACTTCTTTTCTTGAAGTGATGAGATGGATATCAGCCTTAGGATAATACTCACTGATTGAGTGTAAAAAAGGGAATGTCAGGATTCGATCCTCAAGGTCAAACGGCAACTTTATCGCAATGACTTTTATATTTGATTCTGATTTTTTTTCCATTCACAAATTATCGGTAAATTCAGCATAAGTCTTAAGCCCTTGTTATTCCAATGTATTAGCACAGCGATTATGTCCTACTAAACAAAAACCTTTAAACTTTACCAGATCCAGTAAACACCCTTAATCAAATTGAATTTTCTTTAGTCGGCTTAACCAAAAGACTGTAAAAAAACTAGTCGCCAAGGGAGAAACGAAGGCATTAACCAAAGGAATACTGATAAGAGAGAGAAAGATCCCACCGCAGAGAATGTATGAAAAAAAGTTTCTTGCGATGTCTTTGAGACAATCTAAGAATGACCATTGATGACGAGACCATGAATATTCCAAAACTGGACGGCCAAAAGAAGAGAGACTAAGGAAACGCCGATGAGATAAAAGAAGGGAAGAAAATTAAAAACAAAGATTAATAAAGTTATCAAACCCAAAAATATTATTTTCTTCAATTCATTTTTTAATGTTTCAAACAATGTCCCCCTCATCTTGATCATCGCATGTTTTTGATTTTCATCCATGGTCATTTTTGAAACCATCTTTTGTTCTATTCTGTGAGAAAGTAAAGAATTAAAAGGTGAAGATACAAGACCCACGACCAATACAAATGTCCAGTTCATGATGAAAAAGATAAAAATGACTAAAAAAACGGTGAGCATTTTTGTAAAAAGCCCAGCAGCTTCAGAGGTATGAATATTATTTCTAAAAAATGAAAAAAAAGTATCTGAATGACTAAAAATTAAAATGATCCCTAAAATATAAAGAGACAATGAGATGAGAGTGGGAACAATAGCGAGAACAATATTAACGGGATCATTAAAAATGGCACTTAGACTAAGCTTCAAAGATTTAAGAATTAAATTCATATAAAAATCATGTTAGGGATAGGAAGCTTTGACAAAATGTAACCCACCTCGCTCATCACGGATAAGTGCCATCGTGAGAGTACTAGACTCATCTCCCTCATAATTCACAATCTCGTTAATGAACGCTTTAGGCTTATTGAAGGTTCCTGCGTTCGTGTACCAGGATATCTCATATTTTTCCAACCGATTTTCCTGGATACCATCAATGTTAATGACCGAATAACTCTCCGGAGCGGAGCTCGTCACAGAGAGCTCATCACCATCCACCGGAGATTGAGAAACGAGAGAACCATTAACTAAGAGAGAGCTTCCCGTTGGATTATTATTATAACTTCCCCTGTTGGTTACGATGATCCTTTTAAAAGCTTTGTGAGTCTGGTTGTTGGTAGTAAAAGTAAAAACGACTATGTATCCTACACCATTAAATTTTTCCCCATCACTTCTACCATAGAAAATACTCGCCTCTCCAGGAACAGTTATCGTTAAAGTCTCAGTACTTAGTCCTGTTCTAAACTGATCATTGGGTAACAAGGTTGCAATAGCAATGTCAAAACTACCCACAATTTTATTAGGATCATGAGAACAACTTACGGATGCTCCTCGAGAAATCCCAGGATCAATACAGAGTTCATACGTCCCATCAATAGTCCCTTCTATTCCATTGACATCTGAGATGAGAACCTGAACATCGACACTATCACTGGGAGCGACTTCTGGCTTATCGGCCACAATCCCAAGGACTCTAAGGCCATCTAACTTTTCCACTTTTCGAAAATCATCTCCTCCGCAGGAAATACAAAGAAGAAAGAGAATAAAATATTTCATTTAAAATTCTCCCTTAATTCCAAAGGTCGGTAGTATCGGTAGTCCGCGTACCTTTTTATTTTGTTTATAATCATAGGAATACTGAATATTCTGAGAGTTTCTTGAATTTGTTAAATTTTGAATATCAAGGTACGCAGTAAGTATCCACGAATCATATATAAACTTACGATCAAAGCGCACATCAAGCTGATTAAAGGGATCAAATCTCTGAGAGTAAATTCGTCCTGTCACAGGAATATAGACGTCGTTATCTGAATCAAAGTTAGAGCCAGTCACTGGAGTATAGGGAAGCCCACTAACAAAACGAAATCTCGCGGAATAGGTCCAACGTTCTTTTGTTAAGGAGCCTATAAGATTTAAATTGTGAGTTTGATCAAATTCAGAAGGCTGGGTTCCATAACCTGGAATAGACCTTTCACTTTTTAAATAGGTATAAACAAGCTGAGAGGACCAATCACTAATCCGATACTTCGCCTGTATTTCACCACCTAAAATAGTTCCTGAACCATTATTAGAATAATTTTTTTGGATATCAGGAACAACCTGGTCTTTAAGTTCTTTATAAAAATAGTTATTCAAAAACTCAAAGCCTTGAGTTCCTTCTTTTCTAAAATCTTTTTTAAATCCCACGACGTAATGGTAGGCATAAGGATTATTGATGTCTCTATTTCCATAATCCTTAGAACTTTCCTGCGGCTGAGGAGCTTGGGAATATTTTCCCCATGCACCCCTTAACTGGAGAGAGGGATCGAGTTGATAACGGAGTTGAAGTCGAGGCTGCACAGATGCTTCTTCAGTGAGTGAAAAATAGTCTAAACGAAGATTTGGGAGGTACGTCCAACGTGAATCAGAATCCGTTTTCATTTCCTGACGAAGATAAAATCCAAATTGCCCGTCATTTCCAACTGTATCAAATTTTTTCTCTTCACCAACTGAAAAGGGAGTACTCACTCCGCCAACTGAATACCGGGTGGGTAAGTTTACTCTCACCTTACTTGTATCCCAATTGTTGTCTAACCCAATAAAGGTCTTATAATTTTCACTCCACTCATTTTGAACTTCAGACCGGTGAGAGATCACATTTGATTGCACATCGAGATAGCGACCAGAAATATTCACTAAAAGATTATCTTTACCAATTCCCAGGGAGTGATCCATTCTGG
>Ga0114979_10001879_pt1 | contig 14171 bp, 25 predicted proteins | sample S_140625_EF_Meta_FD_87315 | JGI IMG/M metagenome (GOLD analysis project Ga0114979, IMG submission 87315) | Freshwater microbial communities from Lake Simoncouche, Canada to study carbon cycling - S_140625_EF_MetaG | ecosystem: Environmental > Aquatic > Freshwater > Lake | place: Lake... | reverse complement strand
CTAAATTAACAAAGGAAGATATTGATGAACTAAGAGAATTATTAAACATGAAAAAAGAAAATGTAATGCCAAATGTAAAACCTAATGATGCAGAAAATGCAGAAGAAGGTAGCATGGCAAAAAGTCAAGCTAAAGATATTATGAAATATGCTTTAGAAATTCACAAGATGATAAATGAAAGAGATGATTTACCAGAATGGGTTGAATCTAAAATAACAAAAGCTCACGATTACATGACAACCCTATGTCAGTACATGTCAAATGAATTAGAAAATGATTCTAATGCATTTAAAAAGACAGATGAGGCATATTACAGTAGAAAGCCTAAGAGTGGAAAAGTTGGAGGCATTGGTAGATTAGTAGGAGCTGCCATGTCGATAGGAAAGAAATAAAATGTTTTATATATTTTTTTGGATTTAAACAATGTAATAAAATGCAAGACATGGATTTAATAAAAAGGATTCAAGAATATTTTGGATTTAATAAAACTGGGCAATATGATTCGTTGACAGAAGCTGCGGTAAAGAATGTTCAAAGAAGTAATGAAGTTTATCCCGACGGAAAATTAGATAATTATACAGTCAATCTTATTTTTGAAGGAGAGCTGACAACTGATTTCCTAAGTAGAGTAGAAATTGCTGGTGATTTAGTCATAGACAGGAGACACATGCCCGAATCAGAATTTATAAAAACTGAAACAAAAAAGGAGTATATTTTCTTGCACCACACAGCCGGATGGGACAATCCGTATAATGTCATTCACGGATGGGCTACGGACACTAGAGGAAGAATAGGAACTCAATATGTTATAGGAGGTCAAAGTGTTTTAAATACATCTAGTAAGTATGATGGAGTTATTGTTGAAGCTTTTCCAAAAGAGTATTATGCTTATCACTTAGGAATTGGCGCCACTTACATGCATTCACGGTCTGTAGGAATTGAATTATGTAATTTCGGATACTTAACGCAAGAAGGAACTAAATTCTATACGTACACTAGAAGAGAAGTTCACCCTAGTCAAGTAGTAACTCTCAAAAAAGACTTTAGAGGATTTAGACATTTTCATAGGTATTCTGACAATCAAATATCTGCATTGAAAAAATTACTTATAAAAATATCTAACGATCACTCTATTGATTTAAAAGGAGGACTATATACTTATTTTAATTCACAAGACCCATTCGTAGCTTTAGACTATAAAGATGATGTGAAAAAAGGTCTTGTAAAAGGTGTATTCTCTCATACAAACGTTGTCATGTCCGGTAAATGGGATATTTTCCCTCAGGATGAAATGATTGATATGATAAGAAGCATTTAATTAACTGGGTCATAGGTTTCTGATTTTTTTGGATTTCTTATCTTTTTACTCGGCGGTAAGTAGAAATTATCTTCTTTACCATCTACTTCTTTTGACAGGTCGTAAATATTTCCCATGACTTCAAAAGGGCATATTAAGTGAGTTAAATCTTCATTTGAGAAATCATGTCCTATTATTTTTTGTATTTCTTTGAATGTATCTTTTGTTATGTTACTAATGATGTTTAATCTCTTGAGTTCTTGATATCTAAATAATGGATAATCCCCGCAGAAAAATTGTAGATTAACCGGATTCCACCTTACTCTCTCGAGCTTCATATATAGCTTGTAATCGACTCCAAGGTATCTAGTAAGTATGTTGTCATTTTCATAAATTCTATTCCCCAGAGAGTCTCTAAAGCCCGTCCACGCATCACAGGACACGAGAGAGAATCCTATAGGAGCTCCTGTGTAGGAGTAACCCAAGTCTTTGTTCTCAGTATCAAAGATATCTTCAAATACTTCAATAATTTCTCCTTTCTTTAATTCCGCAAAGTTTGCCTCCGCCCTAAACCTTATTCTAAAAATAGTTTCCATAGTGTGTTTATACATTTGATGTAAATAATAAGTGCAAATATAATAAAAACAATTCACTTACACAACTCTTTTATCATTATTACGTTAAATAATTGTTTGAAGACTAATATATCATGATTATATCTCATAAATTTAAATGCATCTTTATAAGGATACCAAAGACGGGTTCAACTAGCATAGAGACTTATTTAAAAGAAGTTGACCCGGATTGCATATCATCAGGTGATGAACCTCCGTATGGACACGAAACATGTTCACAGTTGCTAGAAAAACATGGTCATACAATATGGAACTCTTATTATAAGTTTACCTTCATACGCGAACCTTATCAATGGTACAAATCATATTACTCAGATCTCTTAAATTATTCGTGGGACGAAGATAGTGAATTAGCTAAAAAAAGTTTAGATTTATTTTTGACAGATTATAAAACCTTGCCGGAACCTGTCAATGGAACATTATATGAGAAGCACATAATGATACTTCAATTACTTAATGACTTCTGGTTCTATTCTTCCATTCATGATAAAGTAATGGACAAACATGTAACTCAAGTATCTTGGTTAGATAAAGCTGTTAATTATGTAGGCAGAACTGAATTCCTAGATGATGACTTTAAGGATGTTTGCGATAAATTAAACATACCCTTTACGGAATTAAAAAAATTAAATACATCAGATTCTTATAAATTAAACCATAGTGAAGGATCTAAAAAATTAATAAAATGTCTAGCGGAAGAAGATTTAGAATTGTATTATAACCTAACATCTATATCGAATACTCGTTATTGATGTATAATTATATAAAAAAGTAAGTTTATAGCAAAATAACACTATTTATAATAAAACGCTTTAATCATGGGCAGACCTAGGAAAACAGAAATAGATTCGCAAAAAGAAATAAAGACGGATCAAGAAGTTAAAAAGCAAAAGAAAGCACCTCCTGTAAATAAGACAAGAGAGGATGCATCGGGTTTCAGAACTACAATCCCTTCAGAGCATGTGTACAAACTCAAGGTAACTACTTCCCAGGGAGAACGAGTCATAGTTACCGAAAATGTGGCACAGATAGTAGATGCAATTAAAAAAGCAAAAAAAGAAAATAAATCAATATTACAAAAATTAAAAGAAGCTACATTAGGTTTTTTCAGAGGATTTAAAAAATAGTTTTACATGGGTGGTATTATCATTACCGATCATTTAAGAAGGTATCTAAGAAAAGATTTAGATAACTTCCATAAATACTTACAGATTATAGCGGAAGAAGGTGCGGAGTATAGCGACAGGTTACTTCGCCGCAGGGACAAATTACATTTAAATGCAATTAAAGGATTGTTTGCATTTGTAGTAGATTCTAAAACATTTAATGACATTTCGTCTGCCGACAGAATCTATTTTTTAATTGATTCCATGTATTATTATTTCCCCTTTGGTAGACATGAGAAGATGAAAAAAGATGAAGCATTCATTTATGATGTTTTTATAAAGGAATGTAGAAAAGAGGATGTATTAAGAAGAGAAGAATATGAGAAATGGTTGAATAAAAAAAAGGGCGGGGATTATTGGAAATGGATGCATCAGATACTAGGAGCAGAATGGGAAGAATCCAAGAAAGAATCAATCAAAATGAAAAAAGCATATAAAGAAAGAGAGAAAAGAAGAGACTTAAGAGATGAAATATAAAAATCCAGAAAAGACATGAATTACAATGATGAAGACTTCTTAAGAAGAATAGTAGGAGTAGGAACATTAGGATACTCATTAGAAAAAATAATGAACGTACTAGACATTCCTACAGTAGATATGAAATCCTTTACAGATGAGTTCTACAATAAGAACAGTGAAGTATATAGAGCATATAAGAAAGGAATAGACAAGGCAGATTATGTAATAGACATGAAACTATTTGAAGAAGCAAAGAGTGGAAACATAAGAGCTTTAAAAAAATATGAAGAAAGAAAAGATAAAGAGATATATAGACAACGGAGGGCCCAAACATTAAAAGATGAAGAATAAGATTGAATATATAGATGTAAATAGATTATCAGAGAATCCAAGAAACAGTAAGATACATCCGGAGGAGCAGATAAAAAAATTAATGAAGAGCATCACGGAGTTCGGATTTAACATTCCTATCCTCATTGATAAAAAAAATATGATTATTGCTGGACATGCTCGATTCCTGGCAGCAAAAGCATTACATATAGATTCCATTCCTGCCATCCGTATTGAAAATTTAACAGATGATCAAATAAGAGCTTACTCCATAGCGGATAACAAATTGACAGAATTAGGAGAATGGGACTATACAAAATTAAGCGATGAATTAGAATATCTCAATTCTGTTGACATAGATGCAATGGCCATGGGATTTGATTATGAAGATTTTGAAATGCTAAATGAATCTTTTCAAAATGATGATGACATCTTATCTGCAACTAAATCCGAATCATCTTCTCCATCTAAAAATAAAAAAAGCATTGTCTTCTCTTACAACATAGAAGATTATACAAACATGATGAAGAAATTCAAGACAGTAATGAATGAGAACGACATAAAAGCTAATGCAGAAGTGGTAAGATTATTGATTGAACACTATAATGAAAGACATGATGGGTAAGTTAAATATAGAAATTGTTGACATTGATGATATAAAAGAATCTAATTATAACTCGAGAATACATAGCGAAGCTCAAGTAGAGAAGATTGCAAATAGCATAGCAGAGTTTGGATTCGTTAACCCCATTATAATAGACGATGAAAATGAGATTATAGCAGGACATGGTAGATTTATGGCGGCCAAGCATTTAAATCTTAATGAGGTACCTACCATAAAACTCACACACCTCACAGACGATAAAAAGAGAGCATTCATTATAGCGGACAATAAAATAGCTCTTTCCGGAGACTGGGATTATGACATGTTGAAAGAAGAGTTCGACATTATACTTAAAAGTGAGATGGACATTGATTTACTTGGATTCAACAGTAAATTTATAGACTCCATGTTCAAAGAAAAAAGTGCAGAGTCCATGGTAGTACATAAACTGAAGACCTTAAAAATAAACTTCGATGCTGATGATTTTGATACAACAATAGAATCTTTTAATAATATCATGGACAAAGAAGGATGTGTAGACCATGAAGAAGTATTAGTTAGATTGCTTGATTTTTATCTTAGAAGTTAATTTTATAATCAAACATACTATTTATATAAAAAAACTATGATTAACGAGTATATAGGATTTTTATTACATTCTAGCACTCAAACTAGAATTTATCATTTACAAACATCATCTTTTGCTAAACACAAAGCTCTTCAATCATATTACGACACTATCCTTGATTTAGTCGATACATTAGCTGAGTCTTATCAAGGTAAATATGGAATTATAAAAGATATAAAAGTACCCGGTAGTATATATAATATAAAAACAGATGAAGATATTATAAAATACTTCGATATGTTAAGTAAATATGTTGAAATTAAAACTAAGAGCCTTCCCAAAGATACTTTTTTAAGGAATACCTGTGACGAAATATCAAGTTTAATTTATCAAACTGCATATTTACTTAAGAATCTTGATTAAATAACGAGACGTAGTAATTATTACCACTACCATTTCCCGTTTTTCCTGCTTCGTAAGCATTTTCAATCATTTCTTTTTCTTCTGGTAGCTTATTATATAGCATAGATACCAAATCAAGTAGAACATCCAATCTGCCTAAGTAGAAAGAAGGATCTCCGGATGTTTCACATAAAGCATTATATATTTCTTTTTTCTTCTCCGCCCAATATACAATAGATTCCAAAGGTGTTTCCATAAAAATTAAATTGAAAAGGCCCGCTAAAAGCAGGCCTTATTGTTATTTAAAGATAATATTATGTGGGTCATTTATCCTTTCCGGGAAGAAAGAAAATCCACTCATGTCAAAAGGAGCTGGAGTTATAAAAGCATCACAAAATCCTGCTTTTTTTAACTTAGCTAAGTCCTTATCAGCTTTACCATAAGAATTATACATCTTGGCATAGTAATAGTAATTCTGAATTCCTAATTTTATTTTAATTATTTCCGGACCTGATTTAACTGGTTTGTCATAAAGCCCAACTCTAATCATATAAATAGGGACTTCGTAGGTGTCCATAACTATACTGCATGGAGCCGGAGCTCTTTTTTTGTACTCTATAGTTATACAAACAATACTGTCAATAGATTTTCTCACAGGATTGTTAAAATTGTAAGATTGAGAAAAACCTTTAATAGTCGATAACAATAAGATAAAAACAAATACTTTTTTCATTTAATCATTTTTTAACATATACAAATAAGCATTATCAAAATACGGAACCTCCTTTTTTATACACACATAGGAACCGGAGGCGTATAAATTGACTACATCTTCTTTTGATTCCCAATTCTCATTCCCCCATCTTTTAGCTAACCCGGATAGTTCTTGAATCCCTCCCCACTTTACTGATGATTTAGGCTTCCCTGAATCATCCTCCGCCTCAAATAGAAATGTTTCCTCCGCTAAATAAGATGTAGAAGCAATAACAAATTTAGGAAGATCCTTTTTTAAACCTTGTGATTGTAGCATAATAAATTTAAGTTTGTGAATTTATAACAGTCTTTTACTTTTAGAGAGGTATCCATAAATAGGCGCAAATATTTTGAATCAAAAAATAACAAATCCTCTATATCTTGCGGGTCTTCTGAATCTAAATATTTAAAATCAAAAATAACTTCTTCAACCTCTCCATTATCATCTAAGTGTATTTCACTATCATACCATCCAGTAGGGGGGTATAAGAAATACACATTTTCAATTTTATCCGAAACAAGACCAATCTTTTTAATCTGATTATCTTGAAATTCATTCTGCTGAATTATTTTTGCATGTTTACCAGGATAAACAAGAGATTCTATTCGTATTTCTCCATTTACTTTATTAATAATCTCATCAAAAATTATGGTCTTATCATAATTTTTTTCTCCATACAAATTTTTTCTAAATATAGAAGCATATTCTTCACTTCCTATAATCCCCTCAATGTAAAAAATACCTTTAGATCTCTTCATAACTTTCGTCTAATTCCATTTTGGTAATAAATAATGTTTTCAAATTCTTCTGCAAAGATAAATAGTTTTTATCATAAATCCAACCTTTAGGAGAGAAATGTTTTTTTAATTTTCTCAAACTACTGAATGAAGCTATAATATCTCCTTTAATATCTGTTACGATAAATACTTGTTCTTTTCTTTCTAGTAGCTCTAAAGATTTTTTAAATGGATTACCTGGCATGTTTTTTACTTGCTCCAACATATCCACAACTAAGTCCCTAGTCTCTTTCTGCACATCGTTCTTGATTCTTAATTTAACCAAATGCATGAAAGCTAAAAAACTTATAGTCCAAATAAAAGTTGTCTCCAAAGATAATGGTAGTACGGATCTAGCTTGTTCTTTACTTGTTTCTAATTCGAGTAATTTTTGATAAGATATTTTAGCATTCTCTATTATTTCATCTTGAATAATATTTGCTATTACATTATTTAATTTACTTAAATCTTCACCACTACCCTGCTTTGAATCTTTTGCCTGAGATCTAAATGTTTCAATAGCATAATAAGAATCTGAGAAATCCACATATCTTCCGGATATGGAATTTACAGACATATTCTCCATCGGTAAATTCACTTCGGCTCCAATTTCGTGCTTCCTAAGCTGTCTTTCTACATAAATGGGACACGACATCCTAAATTGTAATTGCGCATGCCTGAATGGAGATACATGCCCTTCTTCCCATAAAAATTCTAATAAATTTTCATTTTGGCTATCCGGATAATTTGATGCATCCTTATCATAAGAAACTCTGGCGACATTTGCAATCTTAATATCGCTTCCCATAAAATCAATTAATTCTGCTTTCATTGTTTGAAACTTTTTAGTAAACTAAATTTTGCACACTAAACTTGATTGATTTATTGTGCGAATATAACTATATTATTTTATATTTTAACATTAATTTAAACAATTCTTCACTTCCATCTCCATCCGAAGGATAATGAACTCCGGACAACTCTCTGACATCTTTTATTTTGTTGTATAAATCTAAAAAATAATCTTTTGAAGATGGTTTTAATTTCATTAATTGATAAATCATCATTAGGAAATCCATGGTGTGTCCCGATGGGTAAGCAGCTGAGTTTGCGTCTGATCTAGTTACAGGATGTAGTTTAATTTCATATTCTCCGGCCAGCTCATTAGGTCTAGGTCTATTGAAGTAATCTTTAAGGTAATATACTATAGGGAAAACTTCATCAGCCCAGGAGTTAACTCTTTTCCTGTCAACGCCTTTAATTCCTAATTTTTCTGCTGTTTTTACAAAAAAGTCTAAATGATGATGTTCCATGTAAAAACACATGCTTTTTTCTTTATCCGTAATATTATCAGAAATTTTTTTAAGATGCTCAAGTTCTTTTTTTGCAAAATCTGAAGAGTTCTTCGGAGGAGGAAATTTTTTTATAAATTCATTTATCATACCGGAATCTTTAGCTTTTTTAAGAGTTCCGTATTTATCTTTTTTAATCTTTGTTACATATTCCTCTGGCTGATTTCCAAATTTAACCGAGTCTATTTTTTTAAAATCCATAATGTCTTTTAAATAAATATGAAGCCTTGGTAAAAAGGCTTCATACTCGTTTGTTTTATTCTTCTTTATCAGATTGCTCCGAGCTCTCTATTCTTATAGGATTATCTAAGATAATTCTTAACATGACATAGAATCCAAAAGATTGAAGGAAAGATATATCTTTCAATTCAAAGTAATCGGCAATTGAAAAATTCCAACATACCATAACCATAAAAGATCCAATAGAAGTTGTTAATAAGAAAAAAAACAAAACCAATAAATTTACAAAAACTTTTCTGATACTTTGTGACATAATTGTGATTGATTAATGTGAATCCCCAACATTATTTTTTTCGCTATATATTAAGTAATCTGGGTTTATTACTTTAGCTACTTTTGCTCTGTTTCCATCGACAGCTTTTATAACAACACCTTCATGAGGAACTTTGGTGTTGTTTATAAAGTTATTAAATACAAATTTATTTTTTACCTCCTCTGAATAAAGCCCCTTATACAAGACTTCAACGTATGGCAATTTTAAATAATCGTTAACTACAAATTCAGCTGAGGTTAGATTAAAATACTTTTTGTTTAATTCAACATCAAAAATACAAAGCTGTATATCATCTAATCCGTACTCATAATTTTTTTGAATACCTTTACCATAGATTTCTCCATAGATTATTAATCCACTACCTATAGAAGTATCGTTACCTTTAATACTTATATTCTTTTTAACAAGATTCCAAAGCTTGTTTTTGATATCGTATTTTTTTTCAATATCATACCAAACGTTAGTGTCATAGAAACCCTGAGAGTCTGATCCTTTTTCTACGTTATGAGAACCTACTATAAATTCATACTCGCCCCAACCTAAGTTAAAACCAAAGAACTTTTTAATTTTATCCCATAGAGATAATTTATTTTTCTTGACAATTCCATATCTTGCATTTGTTCCATGTATTTTCCTGGTTATTTCTACATAATCATATTCATCAAAAATATTAGGAACATTTTTAAAATTAGGAAATTTGTAATAAGTATAAAAATTAGGATTTTCATGGTACCTCCTTTTTTTTCCACTAGATAAAGTAATAAGCCTAGCTGGAGGTTCATACTTATATATTTTAAGTACGTCCATTAAATCCTCCCCATATTCCCTTTTATTCTTAGGAATTAAATCAATTGGCATTAATAGGCATTCGCTATAAACGCCTCTTAATTTAATTGTTCTAACCCTCTCTTTACTCCGGAGATAATTAGTTACGCCTAATTTTTCTGAAATTTCTAAAGGTATTACAGCATCTGTTGTAGCACAGACAACTAAATCCCCAATTGAGTAGTAACCTTTCTTAACAATACAAAACCATCCATTTACAACAGCCAGTTCTATATTATCAGCATCCGGAATATCTAGAATACTATTTATTGCGGACACAAAACAAACACTATTTTCATTTTTCATAAACTATTATTTAATGACACAAAGATAACTTAATTTTTTGTAATTTCCAAATTAATTAGAGATTTTTTTAATTCTCTTTCTTTTTTTCTCTTGTTCCTAGCGTACTCCACATATATTTCTCTTTTTTCCGCATAGTATTCTTTTTGCTTCCCAATTAGTTTTTCTTTATTTTCTATATAATACAACTGCCTTCTTTTTTTCTCTTTTTGTCTAGCGTATTCGGACATAGAATGGTAATCGGCCAACCTTTTTTTTCTGTGCTCCTCCTTCTTTTCTTCCGATAAGTTAGCAAATCTATTTTTAAGATATTCTTTTTTGTCTTTTGTAACCATATTAATAAGCCTCTAGGTGAGGATCAATTAAGTTTTCCAATTTTGTTAATTTTTCGGCAACTTCTTTAGTAAAGGAGCCATAAACTCTTATTGTACCGTATTTTACTTTTATGTCCCTTATAAACAATCCACCTGTAATATGCGTAAAGGCAGACGCTAAGTGTAAATCTCTACATCTAACTATTGAGTTATCGTTAGCAAATAAATGTAGAAGATTCAGTACAAATGTAGGGCACCACCAAGGTTTAGCTTTTTTCGCAACAAATATAATAAAATCTTCTAAGAAATCATGTAAATCAGTATCCTCATTAAAAATATTCCAGGAAATACCGAGGTAGTGATATTTATCTTCTCGCTTATTTGAAAAACATCTTAGAACATCTTTGAAAGATACGGGAGGAAATTTATACCGTTGGCCCTTGCTTGACATTGGACCATACTTCTTTTCTAAACTGTACAATCCTATTCTATAAGATATGTATGATTTAGTATAGTAATACAGTATTATCGCGGGGATATAACCGATTACAACAATGAATAAAATAATTAAAATGTACATACTAATAAATTTAAGTTAATCAAGATCATTGCACCAGATAGGAGTTTGTTCTCCTACATGAGCACCACTTACATTATAATAAAAATGTTCTAAAGCATCTTCATCTGACATGTCTTCCATGAGAATATCAAGACACTTAGACATGGAATAGATGAGTCTCAAAGAATGTTCATCAAATCCAATTATAGCATCATCAAATCCATCAGCTTTTAAAAATGTCTCATCCGGGTAATTTTCTAGTATAGACTCTAATTTCATGTTATTTATTTTGCGGGGTTAATTTATCTAATAATTCTAATAAAACATCTCCATGGCATGCTAAAGGACTGCACCAACATCCTAAAATCTTACCACCTTTTAACTCATGTAAATCATTCAGTAAATGTTTTCCATCTCCATTTGTAATCCACTCTCTGTAAGCATTAACAGCAGCTTCTCTATCTTCCACTACGTGTTTAGCAAGTGTTGTACCATCTGGCCAATGAGTAAAAGGATTTCCCCATTTACTAGGCCTTCCAATATATACATTATACTTCTCCTTCTTACAATGGACTACTTTTGATTTCACTATCATCATTATTATTTTCAAGTCTACAATTGTCATTTATATAATCGTACAATGTATCAATATTAAAACATATAGGAGCCTTGTCAGAATCCCATGCAGCAGGTTCTCTATCCGGATACATGAAATCTTCATCTTCCTTAGCATCATAGGTTCTAACAAATTCAAAAAGATACCATGTTATCCAATCTAATCCTTCATCTGTATAATGGGACAGTATGCTTTGTCTGAATATTGAATTAATCAAATCATCTATAGGAAAACGTTTATTCTCCAAAAAATTAAATCCAATATCATGTAAATTGGACATGTGAATACAAACATCATAATAGGACTTCAAGAGCATTTTAAAACTTTCTTTTTTCATATTTCATTTTTATAACCTAAAGATAAGACAATTTTAGGAAGAAACTAAATTTTATTTGTTAATCATCTGTTAATTGTCCTACGCTGACTTCACCATCTTCAATAATTAGATATTCCCGGCTCATTCCTAGAGTATCGATATAGTAGTATCTACCACCTGTAGTTTGTCCCTTAATATCAATTTTCTTTTGCTGAGTATGACCTACAACCTGGATAAATTCTTTCCTCAATGTATCGTAGTTGGATTCCTGCAATGACTTAGGCCGGATCCATATAGGAGAGGATTCAACACTATCTCCATAGGGGTCCCACCCGGAGAATTTAAAAGCGCGGGGAGAACCAATAAACAAATCATTAACAAGAACATCAATATCTTCAAATCTAATTTTAGTCTTACTTTTATCCAGCCAATATTCTAACCATTTATAACTAACTCCCGCATGACTAAATAAATACTTATCCATCTTATAACACATGGATAACTCATTTATATGTTCCATCAATAACGACTGAATAGTATGATGATGTCCTCTCTGATGACCTGAATATGTTTCATTAGCAAAAGGCATGTAATGAAAGTCATGATTACCAATTAACATAATAACATCTGCTTTTGAATTATTTTTAAATTCAATCAAACGTTTAAAATTATGTAATTGAACTATAATTCTTATACTTTCATGTGTATCAAAGTAATCTCCTACAAATATGAATCTATCTGCATTGTTTTCTTTTTCTACAATCTGCTCCCATGATATCCTACCATGAATGTCTCCAATAATTACACTTTTCATATTATCTTTTTAAAACAAACCAATCATCGGTAAAAAATTTAACGATAGGCTTTGCTAGGTTACTAAAACATTTTTCATACATTTCATGTCTTGATTGCTTGATATTCATTTTAATCTCATACAATCTATTAGGATCCTCTACATCTTTAAAAGACCCTCTCATCTTTTCAAACATTTTTTACATTTATAAGTTAAAATTTGCTCTTTATTCTATTACCCCTTTATATCAGAGCACGCCTGCTTATCTCACCTTAATCATACATATAATTAGGCTAATACGAGTTTCTCAAGGGTACAGGCTATCTAAAATATATATCCTCTTTTTATTTTTTTAGTAAATAACATCTTCCTGACATCAAGAAGCTCATAAAAGTAATCAGGACAGGATTCGAACCTGTAAAGTTGAACTGTATAACATAAATGGACTCTTTAGAATGTGGAGGATAAACTCTCCGACTATTTACACCACGTCAACCTTATCATGTTTTAAGCGTCTTCCAATTCCGCCACCTGACTGTACTTAGATTTTTAAAACCCACCTTTTACAAGGCAAGGAAACTCCATCTTATGTTTTTTGCGTAGCTAGGAAAGGATTCGAACCAATACGAATGAAACGTAACCTATTTATCATTCTACCTTTATAACGATAGCGTCTACCAATTTCGCCACCTAGCTATTTTATTTCTTTAAACCAAACGTAAAGCACGAAACCAATTTAGTATTAGATTCTTTTCTCCGTTAGGATATGTCCATTTACCTGTAATCATAAATAATAGAGGTAAAGAAATAAACATTAATATAAATAGAATTAACGCAAAAGGTAAAGTAAATCTTACCCATCCTTTAATTTCTGTTCTTTCCTCTGAGTAAAAATTAATTCCAAGGGATCTCCACCTCTCGCACATTTCCTCGTATGACACTTTTTTTAACTCAGGAAAAGTTTCACTGAATTTTGGTATGTAAGTCCAATTATTATGAGACCACACTCTTTTTAGTTTTTGAAATACCATTTTTTATACAATTTTGTTAGTAGCAAGGACAGGATTCGAACCTGCACTTACAATAAAGCCAATCTGCCATTCCATGACAATAAAGGAATTGAACCCTTACATTGTAACCCATTATGAGTAAATCGGATTTACACCGAAGCGTCTACCAAGTTTAAACATTAACCCCGTAGTGGATTCTAACCACATTATTTTCACTACTGGAACGGGGTTGTTTAAACATTCCGCCACCTTGCCAAAATGAGTGTTTTTGTAATATCCCTAGAACACACAAACTATGCTGACCTACGATTCAGAGAGCGTCCACGCCAATATTCGACTTGTAATCGAATCTGTAATCTCTATCTTCGATCCATACCCAGGCCTAGGCAGAGGGCTTTTTGTAATCAGGGCCGGATTCGAACCGGCAATACTTCCGCACTTCTGCGCTGATACCTTTTTTATTTAATGTAAGGATTGGCAAACCTCATTACAGTTTTTTAGTGTCTCCCATTCCACCACCTGACTAATTACAATTCAAATATAAGTACCTTTCTTTAAAAAACCAACACTTATTTTGT